>Ga0272440_1000051_pt1 | contig 100949 bp, 72 predicted proteins | sample SSMMMBAug17_FD_192440 | JGI IMG/M metagenome (GOLD analysis project Ga0272440, IMG submission 192440) | Marine sediment archaeal communities from Little Sippewissett salt marsh, Falmouth, MA, United States - SSM-MMB-Aug17 | ecosystem: Environmental > Aquatic > Marine > Wetlands > Sediment ... | reverse complement strand
GCAAAAATTATTTTTTCTGTGTTTTTGACCTGAAAACTGTCTTTATTTACAGAAATGATTCTCGCTATTTGATAGTCAGTAGATTTTGATGGATCAATTTTGTCCGAAAACCATGTATCAAATCCGAACTTTTTTAAATTCACTTGCACCCCCAAAAAAATGATCGTTTATAGCAGCGTCATGGCAACGATCCGTTTATGGCAAAAATCACAACAACAAAGCAATCTTTAATTATAGCATATAATTCCATTTATTTCAAAAAGTAAAACAAATGATTTGGAGGAATCTCATAAATTTAATTAAGGAAAGCTCTGTAAATAAGTTCCCCATTTAAAAAAAAATCATTCCGGTGCTCATATGCTTAAGAATAATCGAAAAATAAGTTTATCATTTAAAAAACTGAATGAACATTTTTTAAATGATAAACTTATTATCAGAACGTTCCTAAACGTTCCCCTTTTGGACAATGACCCATTCTTGTAAAAATATTCATTCAATTCAAGGGTATCACTGCGTATAAAAATATGTTGCCTGTATTTAGGATTCATGATATTTTATTTTTATAATTTTTATGAGTGACACAAGCAAAGATTTTTTTCTATCTTATAAGGAAATATTTATCATGGCACATTTATTAATAGTTGATGATGACACATCGATTCAAGAAATGTTAAAAATTTTTTTTGAAAATAAAAAATATAAAGTAACAGTTGCCTCAGATGGTCGTGAAGCAGTATATTTGCAGTCAAAACAACCAGCAGATATTATTCTAACTGATATTTTTATGCCAGAACAAGAAGGACTTGAAACAATAAGAGAAATTCGAGACAAGTATCCAAAAACAAAAGTAATTGCCATGTCTGGCGGGGCGTTTTATCGGGCACCCAATGATTACTTAACCATCGCTCAAAAAATTGGCGCGCATGACATTATTTGTAAGCCTTTTGAGTTAAAAGAGCTTTATGAGAAAGTAACCCAGTTAGAAGCAAAAAATGTAGATACATCATAAGCGGCGCTTTTCCTGTGAATATTGACGCCACATCCATTGATACATTTGCTCAAGATCAGAAATATAAACTTGTTGTTGACACAAAGAAGAAGAACGAACAATAGAACGTAGTTTCAGTCTGATTTGGCGCAGTAATGAAAGGTCGCTTACCATTTGAATGGCTTTGTTAATGTAGTCTTCAGGGCTTTTCGCAATACAATCCTTTAAACCAATATTTTGTAAAATACTTATACTTGCGCGTGAGACATGCGCACTCCCTTCAAGTGTAATCACAGGGACTCCCATCCATAATGCTTCGCAGGTAGTTGTTGTGCCATGATATGGGTAAGTGTCCAACGCAATATCCATTTGATTATACAAACTGAGATGTTGTTCTCGGGTGGGCGAATGTCCCAGTAATATGAGTCGATTCTGTTCAATCCCCCTTTTTTCAAAAAAAGTCTTAAATCTTTTTATTATTTCCGGATCATTAAATCCCTTTGTTTTTAAAAATAGGCGGCTTTTTTTGAGGCGTTTCAAAATGTGCGCCCAAATATCCAAAAGATTGTCATTGAGTTTGGGTATACGATTGAATGACCCAAAAGAAATCCAACCATTCTTTTGTGAGGGTAAATCAGCTACTGGCGGAGCTTGAGTATCAGGTTGATAACACAAAAAGCATTTTGGCATTCTGACCAATTTTTCTGCATAATAAATATCTGCATCCGGAAGGTCTGCCCATGGATCTGTAATTCGATAATCTATTTGAGAAATCCCGGTTGTTCCCGGATAGCCCAAATAACTCGCCTGAATCGGTGCGGGTTTCATGGCAAAAACCCCCAAACAATTGTTTGTCGTATGACCAGCAAGATCAATAAGAATGTGAATACGATCTTTTTGAATTGCCTGGCATATGGCACTATTTGATAGTGATCTAATATCTGTCCATTTATAAACCATCTCTTCAATGTTTTTTGTCATATCATCCTTCTGCACAGTGGCGGAATAACAAAAAACATTAAAAGAAGTTTTATCATGTCCTTTTAGTATCGGATGAATAAAAAAACCGACAGGATGTTTTCTAAAGTCTGGGGACACATATCCAATATTAATTTTTGCCTGGCTGGAATAATCACTCATATTAAAATGAAACAGATTTTTCTTTTCAAATTGATCTAAAAACTGGGAGTGATATTTAAATAATGATTCCGGTGAAATATTCCATTGATAGTGATGTAATAAGAGTTGGCCGCTATAGGCACTCAGTCTGTCTTTATCATTGGTCGATGCCGCCTGTTTATAATAATCAAGTGCCTGATCAATGTTTCCCTGTTGCTCATTACAAAAACCAAGATTGAGCAAAACATTATAGCTTTTTGGATGCGCCTTGTTAAGATCAAGTAACATGGTTTTCGCTTTGTTGGTTTCACCCAGAAGGATTTTTATTAACGACAGATTGATAATGGCGCCATAATGGTCCGACGCAATATCTAAAACTTTTTCAAATTGAGTGGCAGCCAAATGAAGTTGATTTAAGCCAATCAATATCAACCCATAATGATATAAAAACTGGGAATTGTTTTTCGAATGTTCCTCCGCTTTTTGCGCATGAAAAAGCGCCTGCTCGTGTTGTTCTTTTTGTAGGAAAAATCCCGCCAAGTTTTCATGAACAGGTGGATAGTCAGGAGCTCGCTCAAGAACTTTTGAAAAATAAGAATATGCATCATGATGTCTGCCCAATTGTCTTAAACAATCACCCATAAGGTTGTTGGCATCAAGATGATCCGCCTGATTATTAATTATTTTTTGAAAACAATCCATAGCATCATGATATCTTTGATGGCTTTTGTGATGTAATCCTTTTTTTAGAATGCGTTGAATATTCATAAGGTAACCCTTAAATTGTTAATGTTTTCTGTAATAGTTTTTTTTAAGGCTATTTTGTTGATTCTATTACGCTTAAAATATGTAGATTCAAGAAAATGCATGAAACGTTTTGAATTTCCAATTGTCCTTTTTATTTTATCCCTAAGTTTTTTCCTTATATCCATGAGTTGTTGTATGTTTTTTTTAAACTTGTATTGCAAACTGGGCTATTGATTATAAATTCTTGCCATCCATTCTTGATGCCCAAAATTGTAAAGAATGCGACACTCCTACTCTTATTTTCTCCAATATGAAGAATGCCAATATAAGCTTATCAAAAACAACATTGCAGACGTCAAACATTATAATTATATTGGATTATAGAATTCCGATTGACATATGTATTCGGGATCATTTGCATACCATGATTATTCAGGACAATCAACTGAGATTTCTAACTGAATACTTGATTCGTTAATCGTTCATATTAAAGGTATACCAGAAAAAGGCCGAAAGTTAATTAAAAATAAATTCACGATTTTCGTAATTCAATCAAGCATTTTTTATGTTTGAGTTGTTTTGAAACCATGCTTTCTGGCAATAAATGGAATGTTCAGCAGAACATCCACCAAAACAAAGAGACAGATATTCTACATGAAAAACACACCGATTGATCAAGCAAATCAACTTAACGAAGAAGGCATTCAATGGCTGAGTCAACGACAGACCCATAAAGCATTGAACTGCTTTGAAAAAGCGATTCAGCTCAACCCAATGAATGCCCATGCTTTATGCAATATTGGACGCATTTATTATGAAAAAAAACAATTTGAAAAAGCAGTACTCTTTTTTAAACAATCCATATCGATTCATCCACAACTACCTGAAAGTTACAATAATTTAGGCTTAACACTTCATCAGCTCAACCGGAAAAATGAAGCTATCGAAATGTATAAAAAAGCACTGGAAATTATTCCAGATTATCCCATTGCCTGTCATAATATGGGCTTTACACTTGAAAAATTGGGCCAACTGAATGAATCTGCTCGTTGGTATGAAAAAGCGATTGCAATGGAACCGAATTATATCGACGCACACGCTAATTATGCAATGACACTGCTCCTGGCCGGTGAGTATAAAAGAGGTTTTTTGGAATATGAATGGCGATTGAAAAAAAATGATGCAGAACCGAGATCCTTTCAATCCACTTTATGGGATGGGCGATCTTTATTCAACAAACGATTGCTCATTTATCCAGAACAGGGATATGGCGACTCTATCCAATTTATTCGGTATCTGCCAGAGGTAAAAAAAAGCGGCGGATTCATCATTTTGGAAACGCACAACTTTTTGGTGCCATTGTTTAAAGATCTGTCCTATATTGATGAAATCGTTATTCATGGAGAAACATCTCCACCGGTAGATTATCATGTCGCCATTGCCAGTCTGCCTCATGTCTTCAAAACCACACTTGAGACGATTCCAGACAAATTTCCATATTTGTATAAGCCAGAAACCGAAAACCCCATCCTTGTTCAAACCATTGAAAAGAGGGATGATTTTCGTATCGGTATTTCCTGGGCAGGCAGTCCCATTCATAAAAATGATCAGAATCGTTCGTGTTCTTTGTCATTGTTCTATCCTTTGACACAGATCAAGAATGTTGTTTTGTTTAGTATTCAGAAAGGTCCTGCATGCGAAGATATTAAACAAAACCCTCAAATGCCGGTTATTAATTTAAGCGATTTGATTGAGGATTTTTCAGATACAGCGACAGCTATTTTTCACATGGATTTAATCATTTCTGTTGACACTGCAACGGCCCATCTGTCAGGTGCTATGGGAAAACCAACCTGGGTAATGCTTTCTAATGAACCTGATTGGCGATGGATGCGGGATCGTAATGATTCGCCCTGGTATCCGAGTATTCGTTTATTTCGTCAGCCAGCCCCTGGAAATTTTGATCATGTTATGAACAGTATGACGCAGGCTCTAAATGATCTTTTTGATAATCCCAATACTTTTGATTTGATTACAATAGCCAATAAAACAGCAATAAACCTTTTCAATCAAAAACGTTACAATGAAAGTATTGACATATACAAACGCTTGCTAGTCACTTTTCCAAACCTTGATTACCTTCACGCCAATCTAGGACTCGTGTATCTTGAAAACAATCTGCTGGACGAGGCACTTCAGGAATTTAATATCGCACTATGTCTTTTCCCGCAAAAAGCATCGAATTATTCTAATATTGGTAGTGTTTATCGCAAATTAGGTCAATTTGATAACGCAATGGAGAATTATAACAAATCGCTTGAAATAAACCCGAATAGCGCAAATGTTTACAATGAAATCGGAATTATAAATGAAAAATGTGCGAAGATTGATGATGCAATCAAAAGTTATAAAAAAGCCATTGATATCAATCCCGACATGGCAGAGACTTATAGAAATCTTGCCCATGCCTATCTATTGAAAGGCTTGTTAAAAGAAGGTTTCAAATACTATGAATGGCGCTTTCAATGTGGAGATTACTTAAGTCGTGTTTTTAAAGACATTCCCATGTGGAAAGGGGAGCGCTTCCAGGGGAAAACCTTGTTTCTTTGCACAGAACAAGGTTTTGGAGATATTATTCAGTTTATTCGATATGCCCCGATGGTAAAAGCTTTGGGAGGAACTGTGGCTTTTGGCACGTTTCCTATTATGCTTCGGCTCATTTCCCAAGTCATCGGTGTAGATCGGGTCTTTGATAAAGAACCCGTGCGAAATTTTGCATATCAAATTCCACTTCTCAGTTTACCGGCAATTTTTAAAACAGATATCAATACAATTCCAGACAATATTCCATACATTTATCCACCTGAAACTGTGGGAGAGTGGATTTCAATCGTTCGCGATCATCCCGCAATGCTAAAAATTGGCATTTCATGGGCCGGTTCAAAAAAACATCCTGAAGATCACCTTCGATCAATGTCTCTTGAAACATTACATCCTTTACTGAGCCTATCTCAAACAAATGAAATTGCTTTCTTTAGTTTGCAGATTGGTGATCGTGCATTAACAGAATCAGATTCACACTTATCAGTCATTGACTTGAACCCCCATGTCAAAGATTTTGCAGACGCTGCCGCTGCAATTGATCATATGGACCTGGTGATATCTGTGGACACCTCAACAGCACACCTGGCTGGTGCTATGGGTAAACCTGTATGGATAATGATTCCTTATTCACCTGACTGGCGTTGGATGCTTGAGCGTAAAGATTCGCCCTGGTACCCAACCATGAGTATTTTTCGTCAGCAAGAAGTCGGTGGCTGGAAACAAGTTGTCAATAATATTGTGCAATCCCTTTGTATTGAGTCTGCAAAGAATGGCGATATTTTTCTCAATAAAGATCAACTTGAACCTGCAGAATCATGGTACCAGCTTTCCATTAAAATTGACTCTAGCTATGCACCGGCATACAGTAATCTGGGAGTCATTTGTGAAAGAAGAAACCAGGTTGACTCAGCCATAGATTGGTATCATCAATCTTTAAAGATCGATCCGGACAATGCCCCTACCCACAAAAATTTGGGACATGCTTTATTGCTAAAGGGAAGATTGACTGAAGGTTTCAAAGAATACCAGTGGCGTCTTAAATGTCAAAAATTTTTGAATGATCCCCAATATAAAATTAATGTTTGGCAAGGAGAGTCCCTGGAAAATAAAACAATCTTACTATGCTCAGAACAGGGGTTTGGGGATATCATCCAATTTGTGAGATACGCGCCATTTTTAAAGGAACGAGGTGCAACAACTGTGGTTGGAACCTTTCCCAATTTAACGCGCCTTCTTGAAAGGGCTGATGGTGTTGATCGGGCTGTTTCCAATGCCTTAGAATCAGACTTTGATTATCAGGTTCATTTGCTGTCACTTCCGCATTTGATCGGTACGCATGAACATAATGTACCATCAAAAATACCCTATTTCGATATTGATACATCTGATATAGACCACTTTTCATCCATAATTGCCCCCTCAGATGATCTTGTTCATGTGGGGCTAATTTGGGAGGGCGACCCTAAACATCCGAATGATAAAAATCGATCCATTAAACTAGAAGCATTGTCACCGCTCTTAGCAATTAATGGCATTCGATTTTATTGTTTTCAAAAAAATTGCCATAAAAATATCGTCAACGTTGAAAAAGTCATTGATTTAAGCCCCCATATACAAGATTTTTATGATACTGCCGCTACCATGATGTGCATGGATGCCATTATTTCTGTGGATACTGCCTCTGCACACTTAGCAGGGGCATTGGGAAAAACAGTTTATTTATTGCTACCTTTTGCACCAGACTGGCGATGGATGCTGAACTGCACATCAACCCCATGGTATCCAGCCATGAAGCTTTTGCGCCAAACTAGTTCCAAAACGTGGGAACCGGTGATTTCTCAATTATTAAAAGAAGTGGCTGCCATTTTTTGCTATAAAGGGGACGCTCTTCTCCGCTCACAAAAATATTTACCAGCCATGGAGATGTATCAGCATTCATTAAAACAAGACCCATCTTATGTGCAGTCTCTAAACAATTTGGGAGTGGCATTACAATCTTTGAAAAAATTTGACCTGGCAAAAGCCTGTTTTCAACATGCTGTTAAAATGAATCCCAATCATGAAGAAGCCTGGAATAATTTGGGTTGTATTCTATTTTTACAGGAAAAAACTGACGAAAGCCTGACATCAATACAACAAGCGCTTCTATTATCTGAAGATTACGCCGAAGCACATTTTAATCTGGCATTGAGTCTATTTAGAAAAGCGATAGGAACTTATCAATCAAAACCCCTCGCATTATCTTACTCGTTAAATTCTGAGCTACAGGAGTTACAGGACTACCCTTTTGAAAATCATGATTTCCAAAATGGATATAAAGCTTATGAATGGCGTTGGAAATCCAATCAATTTCCCTGTAAAGTTCAGCCAATGCCTGGAAAAAAATGGATGGGTGAAAGTCTGACAAATAAAAAATTGCTGTTATATTCTGAGCAGGGTTTTGGTGATACACTTTTATTTTTTCGGTATATAAAAAAAGTCCCTAAATGTCACAAGATTTTATTAACACATCAAGAAATATTACCACTACTAAAAGATGATCCAGACATTGACCAGATCATTACAGATGGAGATCTCATTCCTGAAGTTGACTATCATATCCCATTAGGATCTTTGCCGCATCTGTTTATGCCAGACATAGAAAAAGTTGTATTTAATCAACCTTACATTCAAGGACCTTTCTCAGTAAATGATGATGTTCAAAAGAAAATAAGCCCTTATCGCAACCTCATGAAAGTGGGTTTAGTTTGGGCCATCGGTGGAATACATCAGCATTTGGAACATCGTATCTATGGGCTAAACAATTTTTCATCTTTATTTGAATTGGAAAATGTTCGTTTTTTTAGCCTTCAGAAAGGCCCCAGAGCAAATGATTTAAAAGTTTATCCAGGCGCTCCTATTACTGATATGCAAGAACATATAAACAATTTTAGGGATACAGCAGCGATTATCAGCCAGATGGATCTGGTCATTACGACTGATACTTCGGTTGCACATCTGGCAGGCGCAATGGGATGTCATACCTGGGTAGCACTTCCATTTTCTCCTGATTGGCGATGGGGAGACTTTGGATCAGAATCATGCTGGTATGAAAATATGAAATTGTTTCGTCAGCAAAAACCTGATGAATACGATTTGGTTGTTTTGAATATAAAATCATTATTGGAAGAAAAAATTTCAGCCTATAAAAAAGAATTGAAGCCAGAAAAAGACCTGCTTCCAAAAAAAGATCAGAAATATCTGGTTCATGGGATTGGTTATGTGCATGGTCATACTGGATATAACATTCATACCAGTAATTTTTTTGCGCAATTGAAACGTTATGTTCCATTTGTTCAAACCGACCTTCAGAGACCAGAACTGACACGAGATAAAACTGATGCTGCTCTTAATTCTTGTAAAGATCCTATTGTGAATATTGCAATCACCTATGGTAACAAATTAAATATCTTAAAACCATGTTCGGGGATTCGGATTGGATACACAGTCTGGGAATCAACGCGACTTCCCGATGACTGGCTTGAACCCATGCGAATTCCTCATCAACTATGGACCCCATCATCATTCTGTAAACAAGTGATGGTTGATCATGGCTTTGATTCTGAGAAAATAAGAGTTGTGCCTGAGGGAATTGATCCAACTTTTTTTCATCCCAAAGTGGCGCCATTGCCTGGAAGTGAAAAAATTAAGGGGTTTAAATTTCTCAATGTGGGTAAATATGAGGAACGTAAGTGTACGCCCTACATGATTCGTGCTTTTGATGAAGAGTTCAAAAACACGAAAGATGTGGTTCTGGTTTTATCGTGCCACAATCCTTTTGAAAAAGGATTTGATATTAGAGAAAAGTTAAGGCATTTAAATTTAAAATGTCCGGAAAAAATAATGCTGATTAACCCGGTGAAAGAACATCAGTCTGTGGCTCAGCTTTATGTAAGTTGTGATGCCTTTCTTTTTCCAACCCGTGCTGAAGGCTGGGGCCTCCCTATTATTGAAGCTCTGGCATGTGGCCTACCAACCATAGTGACAAACTATAGTGGTCAAACCGAGTATTTGACGAAAGAAATGGCTTACTTGCTTGATTATGAGTTTGAAGATATCCAGATCCCATTCTTTTTATCCAAAGATGGTTATTATGGCCAATGGGCAAGACCAGACATGGATCAATTCCGATATTATCTGCGATATATTTATGAAAATCAGGATGAAGCCAGGCAAAAAGGTCTGAATGCAGCGAAGTTAGTTCATGAAAACTGGACATGGGAACATGCTGCAAAAATAGCGACGCATGAAATTGAGCAAATACTGAAACATGGCGTGTGATGGAATTGTTTTCGTTGCTTATTGAATTGTAATTTTTTTTCTGCTATTGTTTTAACTCTGATTTATTGTTAAGATGTTCACCCTGTTTGCCAGGTAAGATTTGTCGCCATTGTCTGGTTTGAATATTTCTATGGAAGGTTCTGAAAATAAGTTCCCCATTACTTAAATGTTCATTCAGCTTTTTGAACCATGATAACACTGAAGAAGATGAAGTAAAGACACTTAAAGTCATCTTCTTCAGTGTATCATGGTTCAAAAAACAATGAACTGTTGGCTAAGTATATGCTTGATGTTTAATTCTTGAACAGTCAAGCATTATAAATGGGGAACTTATTTTCAAAGCTTTCCTCAGCCTTTCTTTGTCTTATCATGAAAGGATTTAAATATGTCCCTATCAATTATGATTATCGAAGATGATAGTTTTACAGCAGATACCATTGCTGAGCAACTGAGTCTATTATCCTATCATGTTCACTCTTCGTTTCCTACAGCTGAGAAGGCCTTGCATTTTCTTAAACAAAACAGACAGAAGCTTCCGGATATTATCTTGATGGACATTCAATTGGCAGGCCAGATGTCAGGTATTGAGGCCGCTAAAATAATTTCAGATAACTGGGGTAGTATTGTTATTTTTTTGACAAATAAATCTGATAACCAACTACTGGAAAAAGCCATCTCTACGAAATCTTATGGCTATCTGGTTAAACCGGTGGATATGACACAGCTTAAAGTCAGTATTCGGATGGCGATCAATCAACAAGCGTTAGAAAAAAACTTTCAAGAACAAAAAACAGAATTAAAAGCAAGTCGTGAAAACCTTCAAACCCTATTTGACACGATAGACGATATCATTATGATTACAAGTACAGATGGCCAAATTCTGGCGGCCAATTCAGGTGTAAGAAAGCATTTACAAATAACTGATGAAAAAATGAAGCAAATGCATTACAAGGATTTAATTCCAAAAGATCTTCAGCAAATGGTTCAAGCACAATATGAAAAAGCATTATCAGGTCAGAACCTCGTATTGAGAATTTCCCTGTTAAAAAATAATGGGGATGCGATCCCTGTTGAAACAAAAATATCAAAAGGTCAATGGCATGGTAAGCCGGCAATGTTTCATATATCGAGGGATTGTACAGAAACATTGAATGCTGAAAAAGCCATGATTGATGCCAAAAAAGTAGCAGAATTTGCCAACAATGCAAAAAGCGAGTTTATAGCCAATATGTCTCATGAATTTCGGACACCAATGCAAATGATTTTGCACTGTGCTAAATCCGGGAAAAAAAATATTGATTCCTTGCCAAAAGAAAAAATCTATGCTTATTTTAAAAATATTCATGAAGCAGGTAAGCGGTTGATGCCACTACTCAATGATTTATTGGATATTTCTCGATTGGAATCCGGTAAAAAAGCCTATCAATTTAAAACAAAACGCATAGAGCCAATCATTAATATTGCCATTTCAGAACTTCAACAAATGTTTGTCAAAAAGGATATCAAGCCTGTTGTAAAAATAAAAGAACCGCAATTGCGTGCTTGTTTTGATTCTGATAAAATTATTCAGGTTTTACAAAATATTATCAGCAATGCCATACGATTCAGTCCAGAAAAAAGCAAAATTTATATTTGTGTTGATTCTGTCTCAAATGATTTTCCCAATTCAGATGTCAACATTTCTGTAATTGATCATGGCATTGGTGTACCCACAAATGAACAAGATATGATTTTCGACAAATTCTTTCTCAGTAGCAGGACTCACAGGGGCACAGGGGGCACTGGCCTGGGGCTATCGATTTGCAAACAGATTGTTCATGATCATGGCGGAGAGATCTGGGTTGAAAACAATCATGGAAAAGGGGCAACATTTCAATTCATTTTGAGGTCTTCACATTCACGTATCATGCAATACCTTGCAGCCCAAAATTTGGAGGAACCTCATGTCCAAAACTAAAATACTGATTGTCGATGATGATTCTATGAACCTGTTCGTCTTTCAAGATATTTTTGATTTTGAAGATCACTTTGTGTGTGAATATGTTGAAAGCGGTGAAGCCGCACTGGATATTTTACCCACATTTCGACCGGACATCATTCTGTTAGACATTATGATGCCTGGTATTTCAGGGTATGATGTTTGCCGACAAGTTCGAAATGAACCCAAATATCAGTTCATTAAAGTGATCATGGTGTCCGGAAATGGAATGCTTGAAGAGCGGCTAAAAGGGTATGAAAATGGGGCGGATGATTATCTTGTCAAACCATTTGATAAGGATGAACTATTAGCTAAAATAAATGTGTTCAAGCGGCTTAAGCGAGTGGAAGAAATTGAAAGTAATCAATCCAGGTTGTTGGCCTTACTTTCGCATGAAACTAAAACGCCAATGAGTGGCATTTTGGGTGCAGTTGATCTTTTAATGGCTGAAGATTTAACGCAAGATCACATGAATATGCTAACAATTGTCCATAATAGCGCCGGACAATTATTACAATTTATCGAAAAGGTTACATTATATTATCGATTGTTACAGGGGCAGGAATTGGATATTCAATCTTCCAGCTTATTAATGCTATTTAATAGCCTATTGGATGATCTTCACAGCAAATTGACTCAAAAAAAAATAAAGATTACCTGGCAAAACAGACAGGATTTTTGTATTAAAGTGGACTTTTATTATATCCAGATTGCTGTACAGAATATTTTAGAAAATGCAATTAAATTCTCACCCGAAAATGGTGAAATATGTCTTTCGATTGAAAACAATTCTGACTGTTGTAAAGTCAGTATTTCAGACCAGGGGCATGGAATTCCTCAGGAACAACAAGAAAGTATTTTTGAGCCATTTGGAATTCAAAATATAAAACATCATCATAAAGGCCTGGGTTTAAGTCTGGCAACATCTCGCTTGATCTTTCAGCAACATAGAGGCGAACTTTTTTGTATGAATCAACCTGAAAAAGGTGCATTGTTTTGTTTCCAACTTCCCATTTTTTTCGATTAAACAATTTTTCTAATGGTATCAGGTGAAATGTGAAATCTGACAAATTATCAGAAAAAAAATCAATGAATTATGGTATCACAGCCCGGGTTCTTTTTTGGATCTTTCTTGGTATGGGAATTCTTGGTATTATTTACATGACTGTGCATTATGATACCTGTCAACGACTGCTAAAAGCCAAAAATGATCAATACTTATCAAACGTTATTGATCGGACCATTCGAGCAAAACAATTATCTGGCGCAGGGATGGTGAAAAAGATTTCTTTGAGTATTGAAGCGTTTCGATATATTGAAGTTTTTGATGCTGTCGATGAAATGGTAAAAAAAGATGATTCCTTGTTAAATGCATATATTATTGACACCAATGGTTATATTCATCATCAAACCAATTCCACCCAATATATTTCACTGCAAAAAAAATCTGAACTTCACAAAAATTTACTGTCAGGTTTGATTGATACCAATCTTTTCATCAAACAACAACAAACATTTATCGTATGTAATGTTCCGATATTAATTCAATATGAAACATGGGGAATACTTAAACTGATATACCAACTAAAGTCTGTCGATCGTGAAAAGAAACGTCTTGATTCTCATCTCAATGTTTTATTGTTTTCCAATATGATATGGATTTTTGGTATATTCATCAGTGGTTTTATTTCCATTGGAATCGTCATTTATATTATCATGTCTCGACATTCCCAAAGAATCATTCAAATGGGTTTGCATATAGAAAAATCGAATTCCTCTTCAGATATTTTTTTCAACGTTCTTTCATCAAGATCTGACGAAACAGGACTGCTCGCCCAACAAATCCATCACTCATATTCACAAATGGCAAAAAAACTAAAAGAAACACAATCTGAATACAACCAGCTGTATGAAAGTTATGAAGATTCTTATCAAATTACAGAAAAAACCAGAACATCACTGCAGGAAGTTCAGGCCGGTCTCAAAGAATGGGAATATCAATGTCGTACACTTTTTGAAAACTGTCAGGAATCGTTACTTTTTATTGATTGCCAGGGAAAAATTCTGGATGCCAACCCCTCATTTTTAAAACGATGCGGTTACAGTATTCAGGATATTCAAAATTCGCAGCTCGTTGAGTTCATTCCCAAAGATTGGCAATCTGCATTTACACAATCATTCATGCGCCAGATTCAAACACAGACAAAGGCACAACCAATTGAAATAGCAATTATTTGTAAAGATCATACAAATTTGCACCTATCAATTGCAGGGCGGCTATTGTTTAAGCACAATACTGAACCTTACAAAATATTCATCGCGGGAATTGAAATGTCATGGAAGCGGCAAACGCAATACATGTTAAATGATTTGGAGTTACTTCTGAAACAAGACTTAAAGGATGCCTTGAGCCGTGTGATTGGTTTGTCTGAGTTAATGGCTGTTAAAACCCAGGTGGGCCAAAAAGAGCTGATTGATTGGTCGCAGATTATTCATCAAAATGCTCGAAAAATGCTAGATATGTTTCAACAATCCCTTGATATTTTTAAAATTGAAGCTGATGCTTATGCGCTAAACTGTCGTCAATGCAATTTGAACCAGATTTTTCAAAAACTGACAACAGATTTTGAGTCTATCTTATTAACACGTTCAATGAGTATTCAATTCTCAATAAACGATGAACCCATGACCTGGGATCAGGCTTTTGAAATTTGGGGGGATTGTAATTTGCTGTATGTGATGTTTAGTCTTCTACTGGGAGATATTATTGAGTATTCACCTGATAATCAAAAAATGACCATTTCAGTTCAGCAAAAAATAGATTTGCATATCAGCATTCAATGCCAACTGCCATTGCCTGAAAAAATATTGAATAATTTTTTTATTCGACCAGCCGAGACATCAAAACAACATAAAGGTTCTTATACAGCAATGCTTATCGCCAAAACACATGGCGGAACAATTGGTATTCGTTCAAAGACTGCACATTCAACACAGTTTATATTAATTTTACCCGATAACAAATCCACTGCAATCAGTGAATCAAGCTCATTTTCCAAAAAAATTCTCATTGCTGATGACAGCCCGAACAGCCATTTGCTGATGGAATATTATTTATCGGAATATAGTGACTGGCTAAAAGTGTTTGCCAATAATGGACAGGAAGCTGTTGAACGTTTTCAGGAAATGCCCTTTGATATTATTCTAATGGATATTGAAATGCCTGAACTTGATGGTTTTTCTGCAATCCATGCCATTCGGGAGATCGAAAAAAACATGCCGCTACGTTCACAGAAACCTGCCCGAATTCTGGTTATGACTGCTGATACTTCGGATGAAACCAGAGATAAGGTGGTTCAAGTTGGCGCCAATGCGTTAATAGAAAAGCCTATCAACGCAGAAGAGCTTATAGACTTAATTCATCGTTAAGGAATGCTTGAATAATAAGTGCCCATTATTATGTTTCAACGGTTCAGTCTTTTTTTGAATCAGGATTACACTGAAAAAAATGAATGAAAAGTTTTTTATTTCATCGAATTCAATGTAATCCTGGTTCAAAAGACTAAATGAACAATTATTGAATGATGAACTTATTTTCAGAGCTTTCTTTTTGTCTATATAGCAGCATGAGACCAGGTTATTTCAGCAATTCAATAAATATCTAACCCAATAAGAAAATATTTTTTTCTTGACCTGATATTGATTCTTATATAGTCTATAGATTTTTTTAAACTTAATGAATATTATCATTCTTTAATGAGGCGCTAAAATGATAGAGTTAAAATTTCGTGATGGCAGTCAAAAAACGTTTGAATCTCCTTTAACTGGCTTTCAGATTGCAGAAACCATATCTAAAGATTTTGCACGTAATTGTGTGGCAATGCATGTCAATGAACAGCTTGTGGATTTACATACCCTGGTATCCAATTCTTCTTCCATTCAATTTATAACATCCAAGGATCCAGAATCCATTGAAATTATGCGCCACAGTGCTGCCCATGTGATGGCACAAGCCATTTTGCATTTGTATCCTGAGGCCAAATTGACCATCGGTCCAACTGTTGATGATGGCTTTTACTATGATATTGATATGGAACCGATATCACGAGATGATTTCCCAAAAATTGAAGCTGAAATGAAAAAGATTGTCAAAGCCAAATTGCCTTTTCATCGCAAAATAATTTCAAAACAAGATGCTCAGGATTTTTTTACAAATGAACCCTATAAGCTGGAATTAATTTCAGAGCTGAGTGACGTTGAAATATCATTGTATGAGCAAGGTGATTTTACAGATCTTTGTCGAGGGCCTCATGTACCACATACTGGTTTTATCAAAGCATTTAAGTTGCTTAAAGTCTCTGGTGCTTATTGGCGGGCAGATCAAAAAAATGCGCAGCTTCAACGCGTTTATGGTACCGCATATTTTGATAAAAAAGACCTAAAAGCCTATTTAAATTTTCTTGAAGAAGCCAAAAAGAGAAATCATCGTAAAATTGGAACTGCATTGGATTTATATAGCTTCCATGAAGAAGCTCCTGGAATGGCTTTTTTTCATCCCAAAGGCATGGTCATCTGGAACGCGCTTTTAGATTATTGGCGCTACGAACATCGGAAGGCCGGTTATGTTGAAACAAAAACACCGATTATGCTCAATCGAAGTTTGTGGGAGCGGAGTGGCCATTGGGACAATTATCGTGAAAACATGTACGTTTCCACAATAGATGATGTTGATTATTCGATTAAACCCATGAACTGCCCGGGCGGAATGTTGTTATTTGGTATGAAGCCTCATTCTTACCGGGAACTCCCGCTACGTGTAGGAGAAATCGGGCTGGTTCATCGCCATGAACTCAGCGGTGTTCTCAATGGTTTATTTCGGGTGCGTGCATTTCATCAGGATGATGCGCACATATTTATGACTGAATCTCAAATTAGTGATGAGATCCTGGGTGTTATTCAACTGGTTGAAAAAGTGTATTCGACATTTGGGCTAAGCTTTCATCTGGAATTATCCACAAGACCTGAAAAATCAATCGGAACTGATGAAGACTGGAACAAAACCACTAAGGGATTACAAGAGGCTCTTGAAAAATATGGAAAGCCGTATCTCATCAATGAAGGTGATGGTGCCTTTTATGGTCCTAAAATAGATATTCATATCAAAGATGCACTTAAAAGAACCTGGCAATGCGGCACCATTCAACTGGATATGTCATTGCCAGAACGTTTTGACCTCACATATATTGAACCGAACAATGAAAGAAAGCGGCCAATAATGATTCATCGCGTCATTTATGGTTCGATTGAGAGATTTTTGGGTATTTTGGTAGAGCATTATGCCGGTAAATTTCCATTGTGGTTGGCCCCTGTTCAGGTCATATTAATGTCATTAAATGATGAATTAATTCCATTTTCTAAGAAAATTCAAGCCCAGTTAGAAACAAAGAACATTCGAACCGAAATTGATGGACGATCTGAAAAATTAAAGAAAAAAGTACGAGATGCACAACTCAGCCAAATCCCTTTAATTGTCACACTGGGAAATCAAGAAAGGGATAACAATACTGTATCAGTGAGACGATTGGATGGGCATGTCGCTTATGGCGTATCGTTGGATAATTTTATTGAATCAGTTTGTCATCATATTGACAAACGAAAGTTGGAAATGGATTTATTTCAGTAATATTTTTCTTGATTTTCTGCAATCACTTTAATAAATAAAAAAATATTTGTCTTTATCCACCAATCCAAAAAAAAATGATGAATGAAGTGGATATTTATGACTCATTCTAAAATGCGAAGAAAAATGTATTTTAGGCAACCATCAGGAGGTGTCACATAGCTAAACGAGTTTTCATTAACCATCAAATTAGAGCGAGAGAAGTTCGGGTGATTGATCCGAATGGTAAACAAATTGGAGTATTAACAAAAAATCGTGCTTTAGAAGAAGCCGAAAGCTTTGGACTAGACCTTGTTGAAGTCTCGCCGAATGCAGATCCCCCGGTATGTAAAATAATGGATTTTGGCCGTTTTAAATACGAACAACAAAAAAAACAACAAGAGGCCAGAAAAAAACAATCAACAGTTAACATTAAAGAAATTAAGGTGCGCCCAAAAACAGGGGACCATGATTTAACTACCAAGGTTGGACATATCAAACGCTTCATCGAATCAAATGACAAAGTTAAAGTATCTGTCATGTTTCGCGGGCGAGAAATTACACTAACCCATCAAGGTAAAGAAATGTTACAACGTATTATTGCAGCAACCGAGGAGGTGGCAGTTGTTGAACAAATGCCAAAGTTGGAAGGACGAAACATGTTTATGCTATTGGCGCCCAAATAATTTCTAGTACGAAAGGAGTGCTTTCAGTTATGCCAAAAATTAAAACAAATCGGGCCGCAGCCAAACGATTTAAAAAGACAGGTTCAGGAAAATTCAAATTTTCCAAATCACATGCCAATCATATTTTGACCAAAAAAACAACCAAACGCAAACGCGTTCTCAGGCAAGGTCATGTGGTTGATCAAACAAATTCAAAATGCTTGAAACGCATGATTCCATATGCTTAGCAGGCAAATTCTCGTGTATGTTGTATTGGGTTAAATTTTGCAGTCTAAGCCATATACCCAATTAAATTCGTTTCTGCGTGAACGATATGGTTGTCGGGTTCAAAAGATTACCATTGATGCTGGACTTACCTGTCCCAATCGCGATGGTACAATATCTACCGGCGGTTGTATATATTGTAATTCCAGAGGTTCTGGTACAGGACTTGCCAACCAAATGAGTATAAAAGATCAATTAGAATTGGGAAAAAAAAGACTGTATAGAAGATATAAAGCAAAAAAATTCCTGGCTTACTTTCAAGCGCATACAAATACATATGCATCACTTCAGCAACTTAAATCATTGTATGATGAGGCGCTATCTTTGCCTGAAATTGTTGGTCTCTGTATTGGAACACGACCTGATTGTGTTTCTGATGATATTCTGGATTTGTTAAAGTCTTATAATAAGAACAATCTCATATGGATGGAATATGGCCTACAAAGTATTCACAATGAAACATTAAGACGAATTAACAGAGGACATAATTCAAAAGCGTTTCTTGATGCCATTTCAGCGACGAAAAAGCGAGGGCTTTTAACCTGTGCGCATTTAATATTAGGGTTGCCAGATGAAACGAGAAATCACATAATTCAAACAGCAAATATCGTTGCAGGTTTAGATCTTGATGCAGTAAAAATACATTTATTGTATGTTATAAAAAATACAACCATGGAAACGATGTATCGTAAAGGCCAATATAAATGTTTATATCCCTTACAATATGCTGATTGGGTGTGCGATGTTATTGAACGTTTACCAAAGAAAACAGTTATTCAGCGATTAACAGGTGATCCACACCCTCATGAGTTAGTTGCGCCAACCTGGGCGTTGAATAAACATGCAACATTGAACTTAATTCATCAAAGGCTGGAAGAACGAAAAACCTTTCAAGGAAGATTATTTCCTGAACAAGGTCAAGGACATCATAATACAACAAACAGGTTATCAACCACCAGCCTGTAATGAAATTAATAAAAAGATTGTAATCAATGAATACTATATTCAATTAATAAAAAAAAATTAATTGTTATGAGTATCTGGAATTTATTGGACATTAATTTGGGGAGGATTTATGGGTAAAGGCTATATGGGCAAACTACTGATTGTCGATTTGTCAAAAAACGAATTTTTCGAGGAAGAAATTCCCGATAAAATTTACGAAGAATACTTATCCGGAACAGGTTTAGGTGCATATTATTTGTATCACAAAATTCCTGTAAATGCCGACCCTCTTGGTCCGGATAACTACCTGGGCTTTATGTCCGGCTTACTGACCGGAACAGGTAGTTTATTTACAGGTCGATGGATGGTTGTAGGAAAATCACCATTGACCGGTACATGGGGTGATGCCAATTGTGGCGGAAATTTTTCACCAGCAATTAAACAATGCGGTTACGATGGTATCTTATTCAAAGGAATAAGTGAGAAACCCGTCTATCTATATATAGATTCTAAAACGATGGAACTGAGGGACGCTGATGATGTATGGGGAACTGACGCTGTTGAAGCTGAACAGATGCTCATTAAGCGTTACTCACAAAAAGGAAAAACCCCTCGTGTTGCATGTATCGGCCAGGCTGGAGAAAACTGCTCTTTGATTTCAGGTGTTTGTAACGATCGTGGAAGAATTGCCGCAAGATCGGGGCTTGGGGCAGTAATGGGGTCAAAAAAATTGAAAGCCCTCGTTTTGAATGGCAATAAACCGATTGTTCCTCATAATTATGATGAAATAAAAAAACTCAGTAAAGTTTGTAATAAATGGGTTAGCTTTCAACCCCCCTTTGTTTCAGGTCCTGCCACCGCTTATGTTGGAAAGCTGATGCGTTTTCTACCACATCAATTAATCATGGATGGGATGCTCTATAAGATTATGCTAAGAAAGTGGGGCACTGTGTCCATGAATCAGTTGAGCGTTGAAATTGGAGACTCTCCGATCAAAAATTGGAATGGTTCTAGTGCAGACTGGCCGGTCAGTCAGTCAAAAATTGTTAACCCCGATGTTTTTACTAATTGTGAAGTTGTTAAATACCATTGCTATTCCTGTCCTTTAGGATGTGGCGGTATCTGTACCATGTCTGGCAAATATGAAGAAACTCATAAACCAGAATATGAAACTGTTATCTGCCTGGGTGCATTGTGTATGAATCAAGACCCAGACAGTATTTTTTATATGAATGAAATGCTCAATCGCGCTGGAATGGATACCATTTCTGCAGGGCATGTCCTTTCATTTGCGATAGAGTGCTATGAGAATGGCATTATCACTAAGGAAGACACCGACGGTGTTGAATTAACTTGGGGCAATACAGATGCCATGATCGAAATGCTTCAAATGATGATTGACCGCAAAGGTATTGGTGATATTCTTGCTGATGGCGTTCGTGTTGCTGCTCAAAAGATTGGCAAGGGAGCTGAAAACTTTGCAATGCATGCAGGTGGACAGGAACCTGCCGCTCATGATGGCCGTGGTGATCCAGGTTTTGCAATCCATTACGCAGTTGAACCAACTCCTGGACGTCATACGATTGGGGCTTTTCTATATTACGAGATGTTTCAGCTTTGGAAAAAGATAAAATCATTGCCTGTACCCAAAATGTTATACCCGAAAGATACAAAATATACAGTTGATGATGAAAAAACGCATATGGCAGCCTCATGCAGCAAATATATGAATATTATCAATGGCGTGGGGGCATGCATGTTTGGTGCCTTTTTGGGATCGACCAGAACTCCATTGTTTGATTGGCTTAACGCAGCAACCGGATGGAACAAATCTCCTGAAGAAATTATGGAAATCGGGCAACGTATCCAGACAATCAAGCAAGAATTCAATGTAAAACATGGTATTGAACCAAAAAATATCAAAATGCCTTTACGAACCATTGGCCAGCCCATACAAACGAAAGGGGCCAATAAAGGAAGATCTGTCAATCTTGACAGACTGATGAGTGAGTACTGGCAATATTTTGGTTGGGATTCAGAGACCGGAAAGCCAACAATGGAAACCAAACAAAAGTTTGGAATTAACTAATCTAAATAAAGGGGTACAATCATGGCATATTCGATAAAAGATGTATGTATAGGGTGCGAGGTATGCAAACGCCTATGTACTGTTGATGCCATCTATGGTGAAAAGGAAAGTGTTCAAAAAATTGATGAAACATTGTGCATTGATTGCGGTGCCTGTGGGAAAATTTGTCCCAAGGGTGCAATTTACGATAATTTTGGTGTTCAATGCCAAATTGTGAAACGATCTAAATGGGATCGACCTCAGATCGACTTGTCAAAATGTACAGCCTGCTTAAGTTGCGTTGATATCTGCCCGGTAGAATGTATTCATATTCCAGATATTGAAGAAACAGAACAAGAAAGGCTGCTTCCCTTTTTACCTGAAAACAATAACTGTATTGGCTGTGGATTCTGTGAGCTTAAGTGTCCGGTTGAAGCGATTACGATGAAACACTGATTTTTGCTCTGATTCATTATATTTTTTTTAGTTATCGGGTAAATATTAAGCCGGAGATAGCCGGTTTAATATGAACTTGATTCAAATGGACTATCCAAAGCTGATGAGAAGAATATTCAAAATATTTTGGAATTGTCTATAAGACAAAAGTGCAAAAAAAATATTTAATCAACAGCTTGCACAAGGAGGTATGAGTGGGCGAATATAAAGATATTATCCCTGGAAAGAAAAGATTGAAACGCATTTATACAGCTATCATGCTATGGTTTGTGGGACGATCAATTCAGGCAGCTGCAAAGGCAGACAAGGATATCAAGAAAGAATTTGATGCATTGCCAGATCAATTTTTGTTTTCTTTGGGAGTCACACCCAATGGGCCACGAATGTTAGTTGGAAAAGATATTCATGGTCGTGTTAAATATATGGGCCAGAATCCAAAAGGAAAAAAAATCAGTGTTGATATGACAATTAAGAATCTGGAAGCGGCTATTCTATTATTCACTTTTCAGGAAAGTACAGCCATTTCAAGTTGTCATGATCGCTTGACTGTTGATGGCGATATTCCCAGCGCATGTTCAGTCGTGAGAATACTAGATATGGTTGAGGTCTATCTTTTGCCAAAGCTTGTAGCCAGGCTAGCGGTCAAACGTTACCCTCAGTGGTCAATGGACCGAAAGGTAAAAGGACGTTTTCAGATATACCTTCGGGCCATTTTAGGATTCTAGGATTGTGATCGCCTTATATTCAGGAATCTCTATTGACGTATCGTCTGACATTAGAGAATTGAATGTCAACATAAGATGATGCGTTTGTGGATAAGGTATATTCTGAAAAACAACAAAGCCTGTTTACAGAAATACTTTATCCGAGTTGGGATGACAATAAACCATTCATTTATGGCATTAATGAAAATCCCCCGAGTTTCCTATTGTTTCGGGTATGTAAATCCAAATTTTTAATTGATCAATAATATCATAATTACATTTGGTATTCATTGATATATTCAAAAAAAGGAAAAAATAATGCAAGAATCAACGATTGAGTTTATTTGTCCGGCGAAGACCAATGCTGGAAAAAAAGCGCTGGATCATATACCTGTTGAACTGAAAGCCTTGGATGCAGAGCACCCTATTGTCATAACAGATCAACTCACAGCCGACAAAGGATTAAGTAAACATTTTATAAATGCATTTAAGGATTCAGGAATGCCATTTGGTTTATATGAAGGGGTCCCCAAGACTGCTGATGTTAAAACCATACGGAATTTATCACAAAAATTTTTATACAAAGGATTTGACTCCATTATTGCTCTGGGTGCAGGCGCTGCAATGGATATTGCAAAAGGTTTGAATATTGCTGTTTCCGGCAAACCTGATGATCTTAATCTGCTCGCAGGCGTCAATAAGATTAATCATCGCCTGTTACCATTTATTGCCATTCCGACTGCATGGGGTAATGGATTTGAAATTACCCGACATGCATTTGTTGAAACGAAAGTCTATACATCACATTTTTTAATGCCTGATTTGGTGGTAATTGATCCGGTTTTGTTTAAATCTCCTGAAATTCAGTTGATGGTATCCACAGCAATGATTGCTTTAACCCATTCACTTGAAGCTTGCATTCACCCTAATGGAAATGAATTTATCAATGCTTATGCAAACGCCGCCATTCAATATATCAAGGACTGTTTGCCCAACGCATTGAAAAATCTGAAAAATAAAGAAGCCAATATGGGAATAGTTAGTGCTGCAGCAATGGCGGGATGTGCTTTCTCTAATGTTTCTCCAGGAATGATTCATCGCCTGGGTAAAGCCGCTGGATCAATGTTCAATATACCTTCCGGCCAATGCATGGGAATAATATTGCCCTATGGCCTAGAATACCAAATGAATAAAAATGAGTCTTTAGCAGAAAAACTATTTCAAGGGATAGCTGACTTTGATGACCTTTCAAGAACTGCCAAAAGTTCATACAAACAAAAAGTGATAGACTTTATTAAAAAAATTCAGACTGAAATGGGAAGCCTCAAAAAAAATGCAATTCCAAAAACTTTGGAACAAACAGATATTTCAAAAAATAGCCTTCCAGCAATTGCCCAAAAGGCCATTGATAATGGCTTAAGCATGGACAAAGATGAATGTATTAAAGTACTGACAGCCGCATATGATGGCAAATCTCTTGCTTGAAAGGTCTGTCTTAATTTAAAGGAGTTTAGAATGCATATTCCTGAATATTTTGAATTTTGTTGTCGGGTCAAGACCCTTGCTGGTCATAATGCACTGGAAAGCATACCCGATGCATTGGCTCAGCTCAATGCAAGTACCCCACTAATTTTGACAGATAAAGGTGTTGCCGGTGCAGGCCTGATTGATATTGTCACTCAGGCAATCAAAGATAAAGTGTTAATTGGATCTATTGAGGACAATATTCCACCGGATTCCGATTTGAGAGTAGTCAATCATCTCGCAAATATATATCGTGAGAAAAAGTGTGATGCCATTATTGCAGTCGGTGGTGGGTCTGTTTTGGATACTGCCAAAGGTGTCAACATTGTTGTCTCTGAAAATGCTGATGACTTAATTCAGTTTTGTGGTGCAGGTGCAATTAAACGTCCTCTAAATCCATTAATTGCGATTCCCACAACATCAGGCACAGGCTCAGAGGTTACATTGGTTGCAGTCATTGCGGATCATGAAAAGAATAGAAAAATGTTGTTTACATCCTATTTTTTACTCCCAAATGTAGCAGTTCTGGATTCTCGTATGACATTGACCCTTCCACCATTTTTAACTTCATCCACTGGCATGGATGCCATGACACATGCAATAGAGGCCTATACTTGTTTAGCAAAAAATCCATTGAGTGATACTTATGCGATCGCAGGCATAGAACTATTGAGTCAAAATTTATTAAATGTAGTCAAGAAACCCGATGACCAAGAAGGTCGACTGGCCCTTGCAAAGGGTGCTAACCTCGCAGGAGTTGCGTTTTCTAACTCGATGGTGGGCCTGGTACATACGTTGGGACATTCCATTGGGTCTGTTTGTCATGTGCCTCATGGAACATGTATGTCCATTTTATTGCCATATGGATTGGAATATAATTATCACAAAAATGCCGCCTACACCGCCGAAATTCTCTACCCCCTTGCCGGACCAGAAGTCTATGCCAAAACGCCTAAGAATCAAAGGGCAGACAAGGTGATTGACTACGTAAGGCAATTGAATCAAGAGTTGTTTGATGCGACAAATGGACGTCATGCAAGATGCTTTAAAGAAGTTTTAACTCGAGATGGGGCACCAATGGTTACACCGGATCATTTTCCTCAGATTGCACAAACTGCCTTGGGTGATGGCTCTATCTTTTTTAATCCGGAAGAATTGGATTTTGACGATTGCATGATGGTTCTGGCGGCTGCGTGGGAAGGGACACCCTTGGATCGCAACAAAATAAAAAAAGGATAAACATGAGTATTAATTATCATTTAAGATATAAGCCTCGTTATCCGATAAGACCTATAATTAAATTTTTTTATTGATTTAAGCAATCTAGATTACTCTGATCTTTGAAGAACAATTAACGCAAAAGCGAAAAGCTCGAGCGAAGGAGGTTTAAAATGATAGGTTTATTATATTCAGCAGTACGTAACGTCGATGTTCATAATTTTCAACGATTTCATGAAGAACAATTGGAAGCCATAGAGCGGATGTCATCAGGTAAAGCAATTAACCGCGCCAGTGATGATGTTGCTTCCATGGGGCATTTGACCAAAATGCAGGCAGAAACGTTAGGCTCAAATCAGTCTATAAGAAATAGCAATGATGCTTTTTCTTATGCTCAGGTAGGAGATGCTGCTCTCGCAGATTGTGAAGAAGCGCTTCATCGCATGAAAGAGCTAGCAATTCAGTCAATGGATGGCGCAAATTCAGATCAAAATATTGAGGCGATTAAAAAGGAATTCGACAACTGGAAAAAAGTTTTTGCTCAAGTTGTTGAAAATACTGAGTTCGCCGGCGAAAAAATTTTTAACGATAAAAATAAATGGTTTCAAACCAATTGGAAACCCACCGAAGTTACCACCTTTGACCCTGTCTATCTTGCATCCAACAAGGTTGGTTCCAGTAAAATGGTGTCCAATGGAAACATTTCAAAGGCCGATACTGAAAATGCCAGTTATAGCAATGTCAATAATGGTATAACCGCAGCTGACTCCTTTACTTTAAAAGGGACTTTTGGAGAAGCAACAATTACTGTTTCAGCGAATCAAACAGTTTATGCGATCTCCAACATGGTAAATGAACAAACTCAAACAACTGGGGTTCGAGCAGAGGCGAAAACCTATGCAAAACTGTCAAATTTGGGGTCCTCGGGTGATGTATTATTCAATCTTCATGGTCGATCATCAGTAAATATTTCTGCAAATATTTCAGATAAAAGTGATTTGAGCGCGTTAATATCAATAATAAACGAACAATCATACTTAACTGGAATAACAGCCGAATTAACAGATAATCGGTCTGCGATTATTTTGTCCAATGATGAAGGATATGACATTGGTATAGAAAATTTCGAGCATAGTGGGTTAACTAAAACAATTGAAATGACAGGTTTAGATTCCGATGGCGTAACAGCGTCAGGATCTCCAGTAACATTGATAGGTGATGGTAGCAGTGATGATTCTACTGTGGTAGGTGGTCACCTTATTTTAAAATCTCCCAGAGATTTTCACCTATCAAATACCTCGGGAGCATCAGGAGAATTATTTAACAACCCAACAATGATTTCTTCATTTGTTGACCTGGAATCTGTAAGTGTAGATACCTTTGATAATGCAATTGATGCTCTGGATTCAGTTGATGGTACTTTGAACAAGGTTGTGGATACTCGAAGTCGATTTGGGCAAGTCATGCAACGATTGGAGCATAATGCAAGTGGTTTACAGAAATCTTTGGCGTTGGTAGAACAGGCACGAAGCAGACGAGAGGATACGGATTTTGCAGCAGAAATGGTTAAAAATTTCAGAGCTAAATATATGACAAAGACTAATTTATCGGTTAGTACTGTTGTGAATAAGATGTCACAAACCGCATTACAGTTAATTTAGAATTAACTTGAATAATTCTAACCTAACATGAGCCATTTACCTTATTTCTATATTTTTTCAAAAATTAAAATAAGGTAAAATGGCAAATGTACTTTCACAACCCACAAAAAAATACCCTTAGGAATGCTCGGAAAATAAGTTCCTCATTATTCAATATTTGTTCATTCAGTTTTTTTGAACCATGATTACACTGAAGAAGATGAATAAGATGGATTTAAAGTGTCTTTATTTTCATCTTCTTCAGTGTAATCATGGTTCAGAAACGCATCAATATTTATTTAATGGAGAACTTATTTTCAGAAAGTTCCTTAATAAAAAAAATCAAGCCCTAATTCCAAGAATTCTGGTTGTCAAAATTATAGAATTCTGTTATCTTAGCAAATTATATGAACTGATGTTTTTATTATAAAAAAATACTTGGGAGAAATGGTGCTAACCGCCAAAATGAAGGAGCAATTTCATGAATAAATCAATCAGCGAAATTCTTTTCTTTATAGTTATTTCTATACCTATCTCTGCCAGTGCGCAGTGGACATCTGTTTATGAAACCGGACAACGCAATTGTTTGGGAGTAGGCGCCCATGTTTCGCACTTTCGAATTAATGATTCGGAAATGTACTTTAATGGCATCTCGGTTGATCATAAGTTTGATGACGTTTTAGGTGCAGGTCTTCAAATGATTATGATTCTGAATGATTTTTTTGCATTGGAATTGGCAATCGACCATATCATGGAGTCCGATGTCCATACTCGTGGGAATAAGGGTTATGATAAAATTGGTAAAATTACAACCATTCCTGTCACATTAACGACAAGATTATATATTCCAACGGATACTATTCTTAAGCCCTACCTGGGTGCGGGGATGGGTTACTATTTTAATGATTTTGAAAATACCAAAAACACAGGGATGTCTTTAGACCATGCTTTTGGTTTTCATTATTGTTTTGGAGTTGATCTATGGCTCAATAGCATAGAAAATACAGCGTTGAACTTTGATTTAAAATATTTAAAACCAGATACAGAAAATGACAGTCTGGATTGGGATGCCTTAACTATCGGATTTGGTGTAACGTATTATTTCAAATAAGGAGGTTAGAATGAGACGCTTTTTTTCAATTATTGTAATGCTCACAATAATTTGTTTATTTAATATTGGAGGATGTGGCGGCAAGGATGATGAAACGAATGGCTTCAAACCAACAATTGACCGAATTGATTTTTATGAAAATACGGACATAAAAAAACAAGCTTATAATTATACTAAAGGAAGTGAGGCCATTGTCGAGATTACAATATCTGATTATGATGTCAATGCAGAAACAGTTGAAGTTCTGATTTATCAATGTGCGAATGCGTCATGTAATTATTTAACACCTCTTGATTCGATTTATACTTATGACTTGCACCAAACAGATGTCACTTTTACATATACATTTCCGGATATCGGAAATTACATCAAGGACTTACTAGCAACTTATTATTATCAATTTGAGTTTGAAGTTACGGATAGTGATGGCCAGAGTTCAGTGGCACACAAAATTATTCAAATCGATAAGGGGGATTCACCCAAGATTACCGATTTATATTTTTATAAGAATAATATACGTTCTGATACCTGGGATAACTATAATTTTATCACAGCATTTGAAGCTGAGGATGCGGACGCGAACGCAGAAAAATTCTATATCAATCGTAACTGCGTAGAAAAGGATCCGGCCAGACCGATGCCTGAATTTCAAGAATTGGGTCCAATAGATCTTGATTCGGACGATCTGCAACTAAAAAAATTCACCATAGATACAAGTAAATATGGATTTCAATATTTATTCGTTGATTTGTTTCCTTACAGCGGAACGATTGAAGGCATTTGTGTTGTAACAATTACACTTGAAGATGCGCTGGGCAATACGGTTGAACTATCAAAAAGTATTACTATAACAAATTAAAGATATGGATGAATCAAACTGTAAGCATCTGAATATCAGTTTAATCAAGCCTGATACAAAAAAGCGCCTGAAATGTCGGCATTGTCATTTGACAATTTCAGAAGATGAAATTGGAAAAGGGTTTTGTCCGGAGTGTTTTGAAAGTACAGGAAAAAAAAACTATGACTTTGACTCTATTCCCTCACAAACCTTAGGAAAAGTGCGATATCGCTGTGAAAGCTGCCATGTTATTATTGAATGTTAAAGAATGTTCGAAAAAAAAGTTCCCCATTTAAAATGCTTGACTGTCAATTATTTAACATTAAGCATATGCGTACCAAAATTCACATTTTTTTTGAATCAGGACTACTGAAGAAGATGAATTTATAGTGTTTTTCATTTTATCCAGTAATCCTAAATGAAGTTGATAGATTGTTTAACAATTGGAGGTATCTAAATGAAAGTTGGATCATTGCAATATGGTGTCATTTTCAAAAAGGCCTTCTGTGATCCGGAGATTTTTAAGTCTTTTATTGATGACTTTTTTGGTATTGACATTAAAATTGATCACGTTGATACAGAAAAGAGCTTCTATCCACCGGTTGGATATGTTAATTGTCGTTTTGATCTATATGCTGAAGATCCTGTTAACAGAATAATATTAGATGTTCAACATGTCAGACATTTTGATCATTTTCATCGTTTTTTATATTATCATTGTATTGCCATATTGGAACAAATAAAAAATTCAAACGATTATTTTCCAGTTCAAAAAGTTTACACATTGGTTGTACTGACATCTGGCGATAAACATAAAAAAGATATTGGAATTACCGATTTTGATCCAAAAGATCTACAAGGAAACTCTTTCAATGAAATTCCTCACAAAATTATCTACGTATGCCCTAAGTATGTCAATGAAAACACCCCTGAACCTTTTCGACAATGGCTTTTAGCGATAAATGACAGCCTTGATGAAGAGGTCGATATTACACAATACGATCGACCTGAAATAATAAAAATATTTGATCGCATCCATAAAGATGATATTACACCAGATGAACGAGCAGCTATGATCGATGAGTATAGTTATGGCTTACTTGAAAAAGCAGCATTGGAAAAAGGTTTGAAAAAAGGGATGGAAAAAGGGATGGAAAAAGGGATGGAAAAAGGGATGGAAAAAGGGATGGAAAAAGGGATGGAAAAAGGGATGGAAAAAGGGATGGAAAAAGGGATGGAAAAAGGGATGGAAAAAGGGATTAAAACAGTAGCCTTGAACATGTTGTCCAATAATAAATTTACCCTCCAGCAAATTGCAAATATGACAGGATTATCAATTGAAAATGTGCAGGAATTGTCTCTTTCAAATGGTAATATAGAAGGAGACACCAGTTCTTGTAGTTCTTAATCTAATATTTAGTCGTGCGCTGGTACACCTGAAGAAAGCTTTGAAAATAAGCTTTTCATTTAACAACTGTTCATTTTTGTTTTTGACCCAGGCTTAAGGACTGAAGCATTTTTGTAATGGGATATATATTTAACGACCATTTTAAGGAATGCTCAGAAAATAAGTTCCTCATTCTTCAATATTTGTTGATTCGTTTCTGAACCATGATTACACTGAAGAAGATAAATATGATGAATTTAAAGTGTCTTTATTTCATCATATTCATCTTCTTCAGTGTAATCATGGTTCAAAAAACTGAATAAACATTTATTTATTTAATGGGGAACTTATTTTCAGAGCCTTCCTAAGCAATTATTGATTGTTAACAAATTAAAATGAAAGAGAGAAAGATGTTTTCTATTGAATCTTTTGAGCAATCCTTTGAAACAGAAAAAATTTCATTAAAAGTTGGGAATAGATCTTTTTCATTTTTAACACCCAAAAAAATTGAGGAATTGATTGAAACAAATATGTTTCCATTGTGGGTGAAAATTTGGGAAGCCTCACTTGTTTTATCCGATTACCTGGTTAACCGAAATCATTTATCAAAATCATTACTGGAACTGGGCGCGGGTCTGGGCACAATAGGCATTATCGCTGAATCAGTTGGTTATAAGGTGACCACGACGGAATATGATTCGAAAGCTATACAATTTCTTCATGCGAATGCCCATATAAATGAAAGCCATACTCTCAAAATTGAACATCTGGATTGGCACAAACCAGACTTAGAGGGACTGTTTGATATCATCGTTGGTTCGGAACTGATCTACAAACAAAGTGATTTTGAGCCATTAATCGCTTTATTTCGTCAGTACCTATCGCCTAAAGGCGAAATTCTGTTAGCGAATGAACCTCGGAAGTCATACGAACCCTTTTTGGATATATTGAAAGAATGGTATCACATTGAAATTTGGAAAAAATCTTTGCGATCTATTGATGGAACAAAAAAAATTTTGTTGACCAGATTGACTGGAAAAGAAACCTCATGACACAATCAAAATGGTTTTTTCATCCCATTCTCATTCTAATATATTCCATTGTTGCCCTGGTAATGTCATTATTTTTATATATATACTGGTATGTCAAAGTTAGTTCTGGTATGAGTGAGTTAGTTGAGAAGTTTGACCTTCCCCATGAAAAAGTTCTTGCCATGGAAACTTGGGTTGTTATTTTGATGTTATCGATACTGGTGGGAATTATTCTAATGGGCATGATCATCATTTTTGTGTATCACCAAAAAACATTTCAGTTGTATCGCCTGCAAAATAACTTTATTAATAATTATACCCATGAGCTAAAAACGCCGGTAACTTCTATTCAATTATATCTTGAAACATTTCTTACGCATCAGCTTTCATATGAAGATCAGAAACCCTATATCGAATTTATGCTACTTGATGTCAATCGATTGTCTGAGCATATAAACAATATTCTGAATATTTCACGCTTCGAAAGTCATCACAGTCATGATACTGAACTTGTCGATATTGCACAATTTATCGAAGATTTCCTTGAAAAGAATGGTCACCACTTTTCTAATGTATACTTTAAGAATCAATCGTCTTCGCCACTTTACCTAAAAATTAATACAGATTTATTTGAAATGCTTTTTCGGAATTTGGTGAATAACGCCATAATTTACAATAATCATCCTCAACCTGAAGTCATTATTGGTCTGAAAATGAAGAATAATAATGTGCATATTACTTTTGAAGATAATGGTATTGGCATTGAGAAACAATTTCGTAAAAAAATATTTAAAAAATTTTTTCAGATAGGTCAGGCAGAAAATCGTTCTGCAAAAGGAAGTGGTCTGGGCTTATATATGGTTGATAGTATTACCAGAATGCATGGTGGGAAAATAGATGTCTTTGATAATTCTAGGCAGCCTGGTTCGGTATTTCAGATAACATTTCCGCTGAATAAAAAATAATGGAGCTTTTTATGGAGAACACCACAGATAGCAAACAAAAAATTTTGGTCATTGAAGATGAGGCTCATATTGCTGAAGGGTTAAAGCTTAATCTTAAACTGAAAGGGTATCTTGTAAACATTGCAGATGATGGACCTTCTGGTCTCTCTAAATGGAAAACATTTGAACCCCACCTGATTGTGCTTGATATCATGCTCCCTGGTATAGATGGTTTAAGCATACTGCAACATATTCGGCTTGAAGATGAACAAATCCCCATATTAATTCTATCTGCTAAAAATTCACCAGCGGATAGAATCAAAGGTTTCCAGAGTGGTGTCGATGATTATTTAGCCAAACCATTTCATTTAGACGAATTCTTACTTCGTATTGAACGTTTACTTAAACGTTCAGAATGGTGTAGAAATAATATTCACTCTCATCAAAAAGAAGATAAATATGAATTTGGAGACAATAGTATTGATTTCCTAAGTGGAATCGCTATTTGCCCAAATGGCGGAGGAGAAATATTTCTCACCGAACAGGAACTAAAACTACTAAAATTATTCATTTCCAATCGAGGTGTTGTGTTAACTCGAAAACAAATTTTGGAAATTGGGTGGGGTTATGCGGTAGGAACAAGCAGCCGAACTGTGGATAACTTTGTGGTCCGCTTTCGAAAATATTTTGAAAAAAATCCCAAAAATCCACGTTTTTTTGTCAGCCGGCGAGCAGTTGGTTATGTTTTTGACCATTAACCCTTGATATTAAAATGACAGATCAAACAAGTTTTACTTACTGTTTGACCTGTCATCATATGTTTGAAAAGTTATTCCTTGTCTTCGTCTTTTTTCTCTTCTTCTAGCAGATCTTCAATATTGGTAATGAAATTTTCATATTTCCATTTGGCTAAAATATAGGTCCATCCAGATAATTTTTTGTGATCAGACTCAGCTTCATACGCCAATTCTTCTGCTGTTTTTTCATCTTTTTTATCCGCATCATCGTTATTCTCAGCATCTGTTTCTGACTTCTCTTCGGCTTCGGGGACAGGGGTTACATCACCCGTTGTTTCAGCAGGTTTTTCATCTTTTTGCTCGGGCGGTTCTGGGGGTTTTTGAAAAGCGACTTCCAGTCGTAAACAATGCACGTCTTCATTATTCTTAAATTTCTTTTCAGGATATAATGTATACACCTTGCCATTGAAAAGATAGAAGGTCATTTTATCAACTTTAGACTTGTCGGTTTGTGCATCAGATGGATTTTCAACATCTTCGATACGAAGGGAGCTGAGTGCCCGCATGACAGAACTGACCTCGCTCTTTTTTGGTTTGCGTCCTTCAGGGGCATTGATCAGTTTGGCATCTTCACCCTTCTTTTCTCGTTGAATGGTATATATTTTTTTACCTTCCCAGCTTGTAAAAACAACTTTTTGAACATCCTCTTCTTTGATATCAAGAAGATCCTTATCAAGCCATCCCTTTGAATCCTTGGTTAAATATTTAAAGTTTTTATCAGTCAAATACACCGTGTCAGAATCATCAATCCGGACATACTGACCACCGGATGCACGTTGATCATTTTCGCGCACTTTACCGGTTATAATATTGGCAATTACAGAATCATCGTCTTTTTTTAGGGATACCATGACGCCCCTTTCATCCTCTTTTGCTTCAGTCTTATCAGGCGAAAGTAGTTTCATTCGTGCAAGAGACGCTTCAGATGCTTTAAAAGCCCTACCAATTTTGGCTTCTTTCCATTTCTTGACAAAATCAATTAATTTTTTGAAATCTACAGGATAGTTATAACGACTTTTTACAACCCACTTATCATCCACTTTACCCAGTTGGACCGAGCCTTCCTCGCTTTGGATTATTACTGACGAAATGTCATTGACCGGCAAATTTTCAAGCAATTCCCCTCCCAATCTGGATTTTTTGGAAACCGAAGGGGTTTGCGTTTTATTGATTATTAAGCTGATACCGATTAATATTCCTAAAATAATTACCAGGAAAAGCATTGTTTTCGGTTTCATATGTTACACCTCTTGAATCTTGAAAATGGTTAATAGAACAAATCTGTTTATTATAAAAAATAAACAGTTCTCCTTTTATTTACTTGATATATGCTTTTTTCTGACGATAGATGGCGAAAAGGATTCCCCCAATAGACACCAAAAGGGGCATGAAAAAGATATTAAAAAATTTAATCTTTAAACCCAAATTTTCAATGTCTGCACGTAGATTTCTTCTCACACGCTTAAGCTCTTTGCGCACTTTGATTTTTTGTGCTTTGAACTTTGCAATCTCACGTTCTTGCTCTGGAGATATGAGCATTTTTTGTGAAGGATCTTTCTTTTGTTGTAATTCCTGAACTCGACGATTGGTTTGTTCGAGCTCTCTAACGAGTTCTTGCTCTTTAGATTGCCATCGTTCCTGTGCTGCACGTTCAAGTTCTTGAACCTTTGTAAATGGTCGCTGAAATTTGCCCCGAGATCGAATACCAATCAGGTCATCACTTCCTGAAAGCATTTCCAGAGAATTTAACAAAAAGTTCAGATTATCATTGAACATATTGGTCATCTGAAAGCCCAAAAAGTTTTGCCTTTGCACATAGTATGAGTCATTCAGCATGTCAGCATCTGCAACCACGATAATTGTTGAGTCTTCCTTAGCTTCCTTGATTTGTTTATCTTTGTCTGCTACAGGTTTGTCTTCATCGCCTTTGGGAGGACCGGCAATGAACGCTGTTTTAAATTTGCCTGTTACTTGAGCAACAATATTGAAAGGTTCTGCCGCTGCCTGAAAATCTCGTCGAATGCCCTCAGCGCCGAAATTGGCTTTGAAAGAGTCAATCAAATTGGCCTTTCGGCTGGATATGACCAGACCTTCAACTTCTGAAGTTCCATTCGCACGTTTTTTGATAGCGCCACATGCTGGAAATAGTAAGCTTTCCAGATTGGATGTGATGACATTGTCTGTGCTGAAACTTTCGGTTTTTGCAGATATCCATACAGGATTGGACTCAACGTTGTTGTTTTGTGTGCGGACGCGCGTGGGGAAAAACATGTCAGCCAAAACCTTACGTTCTTCCATTTCCACCCCCCAAGCTTTGAAGAGTTTTTCTAGATTTGAACTATTATTTCTCATATATTGATTTTGTGAAGGCGTTTGGTCGGAGTGGCACATGGGGTCAACGTAAACAATTGCATTTTTTCCAGACAACACAAATTGATCAATGGCATATTGAAGGGCATCACTGAGCCCTTTTGGATGCATAATGACCAATAGATCGATATCGTTATCAATGGATTTTGCAGTTGTGGCGATTTCTTCAACTTTGTATGTTTTTTTCAGTTCATCTATAAATAGCCATGGTTTTTGATTCCCCTGTGGCGGTTGCCCGGGCATTGGCATCTGGGGATTTCCAAATACTGGAAGGCCTGAAATTATTCCGATCCTTTGTTTCACTGAATTTTGAACCCGGTAAATAATGCGAGTAATATCATATTCCAACAAGGTTTCACGTGCAGGATCGAGAAAAGGAATACTTTCTTCCTGATCCACAGCCATAATTACCACGCCAAAGTAAAGCTTTTCGCCAGTAGGCATGTTCATTCCTTGCAATCCATATTTCATTGCCCATTCTTCTTCATCAGAGTCCACTTTTGGATCGTACAATTCCATAACCACTTTGCCATTGCTATGTTGTACATATTCATCAAGAAACTCAATGGCGCGTTTTGAGAACTGTTTGATATTGACTGGAATATTGGGTAAGCTTTTACTATAAAAAACTTTAATCGTTACATCCTCAGCAATATTTGCCAGAATATTTTTTGTTCCCTCTGAAAGGGAATACATTTTATCCTCAGTCAAATCCCATCGGAAACTCACATACGAGACAATCACGTTCGTAAGAATTACGACTGCCAGCATGATTGCTATTCCGGCTGTGGAAAAAAACGTTTCTTTGATCCGGGTATTTTTTTGTACACTCATTTTATAATCACCTCATTTAAAATGTTTAAAAGTTAAATAATTAGGACTTTCGTGATATCAGAATAACCCCGTTGGTATAGAGCATAAAAAATATAAACGACAGATAGTAAAAAATATCACGAAAATCAAGAACACCGCGTTGAATTGATTGATAATGCGTCATAAAACTGAATGAAGCAACCAGATTGACCAACCAGGTCGGGGCCCATCCAATCAAGGCTTCTGTGACAGGTGGCCACCCGGAAAGCACCATAAATAAACAGGCCACAACAGCTAAAATAAAACTTACCACCTGACTTCGTGTGATGGCTGAGGTCATACTGCCAACACTTAAGTAAGCACCCCCCATGAGAAAACTTCCCACATACGCACAAAAAACAGTCCCATAATCCGGATCTCCAAGATACATGGTACTAAGCACCAGTGGAAATGTTAGTAGTTGGGCAATCCCAACAAAAATCCAGGCAGCGAGAAATTTACCCATAATGACCTCTGTAAGAGATATGGGGAGCGTCATAATCAATTCAATTGTTCCCACACGTTTTTCATCAGCCCATAAACGCATGGCAACTGAAGGAATTAGAAAAAGAAACAGCCATGGATACCATTCAAAATGACTCCTTAAGTCAGCCTGGCCGGCTTCATAAAAATGGCTGACTGAAAAAGTAAAAAATCCAATCAGCATTAAAAAAATCACGATAAATACATAAGCGACCGGAGACCCAAAATATCCGGTCAATTCTCTCAACATGATAATTTTAGTATTTCTTAACGTTCTTGGCATATGCACCTCGAAAATTGTTTGGTTTTATATATTTTAATTCTATGAATACGTGGTTGGATCATTGTTTTACAATCCGATCCAATCGTGAACGTGCTTCCCCGACTTCAGTAATCATCCGAAAGACTTCATCCAATCGTCCTTGTTCAGTATAAATGGATTCAATCTGAAGACTATTTTCTGTGGCGCATTTCAACACTTTGTCTGTCAAAGGAACTCCTAGAGTTTCCGGATAGATACGTAAATTCAAATTTTTCTTGTCATCAATAACTTCAAGCTCTTTTACGCCTGGCAATACATTTAAGCAATTCTTGGCCTTCTCTACCTCAGCATTTTGAAGGATTAGGCGTACAGCACCATGAAGTCCGGATCGCGCACGCAATTGCTCTGGTTTGTCATTGGCAACCACATGACCATTGGCGATAATCATTGCTCGCGTACAAACCGCATCAACTTCTTCAAGAATATGAGTCGATAAAATGATTGCTTTATTGATTCCCATTTCTCGAATCATGGATCGAACTTCATGTTTTTGATTCGGATCCAAGCCGTCGGTGGGTTCATCCATGATCAAATATTCTGGATCATGAAGGATACTTTGAGCAAAACAAACACGCTGTTTAAAACCTTTAGACAGGGTGTTTACCGGCTGATAGATGACATCCTTTAAAAAACATTTTTCAATGGTTTCATCAATTCTTTTATTTTTCTCTGCTCCGGCAAAGCCACGAACTTCTGCACAAAACTCCAGAAATGATCTGGCTGTCATTTCTGGGTATACAGGTGCATTTTCTGGCAGATAGCCGATTTTTTGAAGGGCTTCAATTGGGGATTGGGTAATATCCACTCCTCCAATCACAGCGGTTCCGGACGATGGGGTGATGAAACCTGTTATCATGCGCATGGTTGTCGATTTTCCAGCGCCATTAGGCCCTAAAAATCCAAGGACTTCACCTTTTTTTACCTCAAATGAAATATCATTTACCGCTTTTTTAGGACCAAAAAATTTGGTGAGGTTTTTGACTTCTATCATAACTGGATGTTACCTCCGCTCTTTTTTTATGAAACAAACCTTCATTAGATTTAAATGCATTTAATCGTATTTTTCTTATGAAAGCTCTGTTGTCTACGACGATTATATGCATTCAATCATTTAGATATGTTTGTTTCATAATGTTTACTATTATTTATTATTATGGTGAGATATATTGAGCCAATATAATTAATGATAAATTACCCAATTCAAAATTTTTAATCAGGTAAATGAAAAAAATATTTTGCATTATTTTGGAATTGTCAAGGGGGGAGTGATAAAAAAGAATTTTGGAATTTTATTTATGAGTCACTATCACTAAATAATTATTAAATTATTTATGTAAGTGATTTCACAGTTTTCAATGACAATCTTTTTTTATGTTCAGTCTTGACAAGGAGATTTCATCGATGGTATACTTACAGTTTTAATTGAACCCAATGTGTTAAATATTTGAAATTTAAACGATGTAAAAAAACGTAAATAAGTTCGTTTGATTTTACATAATCCGAAGTGAGGCAATGATGAACAAACAATTTGACTGGGCAGATCAACCCTCAATCTGGGCTTTTCCAGTTGCTAGGCCAGGTTTACCCTTTATTTACGCTTCCGCCTTTACAACACTGATATTTGCCATTTCAGGCATACACTGCTTAACATTGACAATGCTATTCCTAACTGTTTGTATAGTTTTGTTTTTTCGTGATCCTGATCGGATCATACCAAACGAGGAAAATGCAGTGATATCACCTGCTGATGGAAAAATTATCAAGGCAGAAGTTATTGAATCTTCCCCTTATCTAAAAAAGCCGTGCGTTAAGATCAGTATTTTTATGACAGTTTTTAATGTGCATGTCAATCGGATGCCCTGTTCAGGAGAGGTGACTGATGTTATTTATCATCCTGGAAAGTTTGTTTCTGCAAATCTTGACAAAGCATCAGAAGATAATGAAAGAAATGCGATTATTGTCAAACTGAGTAATGGCCAATCAATGGCTGTTGTTCAAATCGCAGGCTTGATCGCCAGACGAATTATCAGTCAAGTTCAGGTGGGAGATCAAGTGACAAAAGGCCAACGATTTGGAATGATTTGTTTTGGATCACGTCTGGATGTTTATTTGCCAAAAACAACGCAAATAAATGTCATGGTGGGAGATCATGTCAAATCAGGTTCATCTGTTCTTGCATATTTGAAAAATTAATTTTTTGGAGATAAACTATGGCACACTATAAAATAGCTGTCATTCCTGGAGATGGCACTGGCCCTGAGGTTGTTACTGAGGGCGTTAAAGTTGTTAAGCATGTGGCTGAAAAATGCCAGTTTCAATGTGAATTCGATTACTTTCAAAATGGTGGTGATCATTATAAAGCGACAGGAGAAATTCTGTCTGAAGACACGATTGACAAATTATCCACTTATGATGCCATTTATCTTGGAGCCATCGGACATCCAGATGTTCAACCTGGTATTCTGGAGAAAGGTATTCTGCTGAAACTTAGATTCCAATTGGATCAATATATTAACCTTCGCCCTGTAAAACTCTACGAAGGCGTTGAGACTCCTATTAAAAACAAAGGGCCTGAAGAAATAGATTTCGTGGTTGTCCGGGAAAATACTGAAGGTCTTTATGCAGGTGCAGGAGGAAATCTTAAAAAAGGAACATCCGATGAAGTGGCCGTTCAGGAATCCATTAATACCCGAAAAGGTGTAGAACGATGTATTCGTTATGCGTTTGAGTTTTGTAAAAAGCGCAATAAAAATAAGAAACTCACCCTTTGTGGTAAAACAAATGTTTTGACATATGCATTTGATTTATGGGAACGAACTTTTTACGAAGTTGCCAAAGAGTATCCAGACATTCAAACCGATTATGCACATGTTGATGCAATCTGTATGTGGATGGTTAAAAATCCTGAATGGTTTGATGTTATTGTTACAGACAATATGTTTGGAGATATCATTACTGACCTGGCAGCCATGATTCAAGGCGGAATGGGCATTGCTGCTGGTGGTAATATTAATCCGGAAGGGGTATCCATGTTTGAACCGATCGGTGGGTCTGCCCCAAAATATACTGGCAAACAAGTAATTAATCCTATCGCAGCCATATCTGCCGCACAAATCATGCTGGATACGTTGGGACAGAGTCAGGCGGCGCAAATGATTGAATCTGCTGTCATGAATGTGATCAAAAATGATCTGAAAGATCTGGCCGCTGGAAAAATGGGATATACCACATCAGAAGTCGGCGATCTGGTGGTTCAAAAAATCAATGCCGCAGGTTAATCCAGAAGAGGTGTATTATGAATGATAAAAAAGTTAACGTGGCTATTGCTGGCGCAACAGGTGCGGTTGGCAATCAAATGATGCAATGCCTAGAAGAACGTAACTTTCCAATGAAAAATTTGAAACTTTTGGCTTCAGAACGTTCAAGTGGTCGAAAAGTTCGTTTTAAAGGGGATGAACTGGTTGTTGAAACCTTGACAAAGGATTCATTTAAGGGAGTGGATGTCGCAATTTTTTCAGCTGGTGGCGGCCCAAGTAAAACATATGCGCCGGCTGCTGCAGAAGCGGGTTGTGTTGTTGTTGATAATTCAAGCGCATGGCGGATGGATCCGGATATCCCATTGGTTGTTCCAGAGGCTAACCCAAAGGCAATTGGAGAATATAAGAAAAAAGGAATTATTGCCAACCCCAATTGTTCTACAATTCAAATGATTGTACCACTTGTTGCCTTACATCGGGACTATGGGATCAAACGTATTGTTGTTTCAACTTATCAGGCAGTTTCTGGGACTGGCAAGAAGGCTATTGATGAACTTCATGATCAAACACGAGCGATCCTTAATTTTCTAAAATATTCCAATGACGTCTATCCGCATCAGATATCATTCAATTGTTTACCTCATATTGATCAATTTCTTGACAATGGATATACCAAAGAAGAAATGAAAATGGTCAATGAAACACGAAAAATCCTTGAAGATCCAAATATTGGCGTTACAGCGACAACTGTCCGAGTGCCTGTTTTTTATGGTCATTCAGAATCTGTCAATGTAGAAACCAAAAAACATATTGATGCTTCGGATTTTCGTGAGTTATTGAAAAGTCAGCCAGGTGTAAAAGTCGTGGATGACCCTTCAAACAATGAATATCCATTGGCAGTAGATGTTGCCGGTCAGGATTTGACGATGGTTGGACGTATTCGCAATGATGAATCCATTGAAAATGGAATTAACATGTGGATTGTTGCTGATAATATTCGAAAAGGCGCAGCGACGAATGCTGTTCAAATTGCTGAAATTCTGGTCAGTGAATACTTGTAAATCAACGAACATTTAAAGGAGAAGAATTCTTGGAGCGTATACCTATAACGCCGTCAGGATATGAGGCTTTAAAAAAAGAACTCGAACAATTAAAGACAGTTGAGCGCCCTCAAAACATTCAAGCAATTGAGGAAGCTCGTGCACACGGAGATTTATCTGAAAATGCCGAATTTGATGCAGCGAAAGAAAGACAGGCATTCATAGAAACTAGAGTTCAGGAACTTGAATATAAATTGGGAAATGCAGATATCATTGATCCCACCAGTCTTAAAATTGATGGCAAAGCTGTGTTTGGTTGTACTGTTATTCTTGAAAATATCGACTCAGGAGATGAGGTGAAATATCAAATTGTTGGGCCAGATGAATCCGATATTCAAAATGGAAAAATATCTTTTTCATCTCCATTAGGTAAGGCCATTATTGGAAAAGAGATCGGTGCTGAAATTAAAATTAATGTTCCTGGCGGAAGACGATCATACGAACTGGTTGATATATTATAATCATTTGAGTGTAACCAAAACTGCAAGTCAAACCGAAATCAAGCCTATGAGCAAAACCAATGTAGGGGCGAACCTTGTGTACGCCCTCCAAACAATAACCAGGAATCAAACCTATGTCTGAAATATATGGGGTTTGGTCATAGGTTTGTTTCTGGATATTGTTCGGAGGGCGAACAAAAGGATTGCCCTTACATTGGTTTTGCTCATAGGCTTGATTTCGGTTTGACCTGCAATTTTGGTTACACTCTAATCATTTATTAAAAAGGAGAAAAGAATTGGCACGTATTACCATTGAGGACTGCATGAAACGCATTCCAAACAGGTTTGCTCTTGTTCATTTAACAGCCAAGCGTGTTCGGCAAATGAGAGAAGGTGCATCATTGTTGATCCCTCATACAAAAAACGAGGAAGTCGTCACAGCACTGCGTGAAATTGCAGCCGATAAAATTTATATTAATGAAGATGATATTCCCGGGATTGAAGTGTATCATGATTATTGATGCACATGGCTTTTTATATCAACAATGTCTTCTAAGTCACCATTTTCAAATGCTGTTGCCAGACAGATAAACAAAAGTATTGGGCAGGCCATTCATCAGTATAATATGATCTCCCATAATGATAAGATTGCAATTGCAGTTTCGGGTGGATATGATAGCTTGACATTATTATGGTTTTTAATCAAACGTTTACCAAGGATACCCATTCAGTATAAATTGGTATGTATTCATGTAGATCCTGGTTTTGATGGTGGCTATTCTAAACTGTTGCAACAATATGTTCAATCCTTAGATATTGAAATTCAAATAGAATATACTGATATTGGCCCTATTGCACATGGGGCTGAAAATCGTGAAAATCCCTGTTTTTTATGTTCAAGATTGCGCAGGAAACATATTTTTGACATTGCTGAACACTTCGCCTGCAATAAAGTGGCACTGGGACACAATAAAGATGACTTAATTGAAACATTAATGATTAACATGTTATATGCCGGTGAAATAAGCTGCATGAAACCCATGCAATCTTTTTTCAATGGCAAATTGTCGCTGATTCGTCCATTGGCATATACAGATTCAGACATGATTCGAAAGTTTGCGAATAATTTTCAATTGCCTCAATTCATTAATCCTTGCCCCTCAGCCCAAAACTCCAGGCGATCAGATGTTCGAAATATGTTAGCTGCATTGTACCAAAAAAATAAAAAAATTAGGGGAAATCTATTTCGCGCGATGCATAATGTAAGAGCAGATTATCTTTTGCCTCAAAAGGATATTATGAATGAAAGACGTTCAAAACGAGCATGATGCCCGAAATATGCCAATCAATAAGGTTGGTATCAAAGACTTGCGTTATCCAATTACTGTACTGGATCGACAAAAATCGGTTCAACACACTGTTGCCACCATTAATATGTTTGTTGACTTACCCCATCAATATAAAGGCACTCACATGAGTCGATTTGTAGAAATGCTTCATGTGTTGCAGCCGGAAATTTCAGTCAAGCGTGTATCAATGATTCTGGATAAAATGATGGAGTATCTTCAGGCCAATTCTGCACATATTGAAATATGCTTTCCATACTTTATTGAAAAAATTTCGCCAGTTAGTAGAAGTCGTGGATTGATGGATTATGATTGCCGATTTATCGGATCTTCTGATGTTAACAAAGATACAGATATTGTCACAGAACTTCGCATTCCAATCACCTCTGTGTGTCCATGTTCAAAAGAGATTAGTGTCAAGGGAGCTCATAACCAAAGGGGAGAGGTTACAGTTGCGGTGCGGTTTAATAAATTTATCTGGATAGAAGATTTGATTGAAATGGTTGAAAAATGTGCATCATGTGACTTGTATTCAGTGTTGAAACGCGTGGATGAAAAATATGTGACGGAATATGCTTATGAAAACCCCAAATTTGTGGAAGACATTGTGCGTGATGTTGCAATTGAATTGAAAAATAATAACGATGTTAAATGGTTTTCAGTCAGTGCAGAAAATTTTGAATCAATTCATCATCATAGTGCTTTTGCTCAGATTACGAGTAATGGAACACCCATTTTTTTTGGCACCTGAAAAAAAAGTTTCAATCTGGTATAAATATTGCCATATAGAACTAAAGAGACTTAAATCATAACTTTTATAGAAGGACATTTTCAATGTCTTCAAAAAAAATTAAAATTTTGACTATTGATGATGAATATCTCATTCGTGAAATCATAACAGATTACCTGGAAGAAAATGGGTATGAGGTGATTCAGGCTGAAAATGGTAAAAAAGGGGTTGAAGTATTTCGTTCTGAAAAACCGGATTTGGTTTTGGTTGATTTGCGCATGCCAGAAATGGATGGCCTGGATGTTTTATCAATCATTTCTAAGGAAGCGCCACAAACACCGATCATTATGGTCTCAGGAACCGGTATACTTCAGGATGCCATAGATGCCATCCGAAAAGGTGCATGGGATTATGTCAGTAAACCCATTCAAGATATGGCTGTTTTGGACTATGCGGTTAGTCGTTCTCTGGAACATGCACTGCTGCTCAGGGAAAATGAGAGTTATAAAAAGCATCTAGAGGAGATGGTCCAACGACGAACCAATGAATTAGAGAAAAGCAATGCTCAACTTCGTTCAACATTGGAAGATATTGTCGAATCACTTTCAATTTTAACAGAGAAGAGAGATCCTTATACATCAGGGCATCAGAAACGTGTGTCTGTGATAGCGGTATTGATTGCTCAGGAAATGTGTCTTTCTGAGGAAGAAATTATCGCCATTCGGTTTGCTGGGCAACTTCATGATATTGGTAAAATATATGTCCCTGCGGAATTTTTATCAAAGCCCACCCGACTTGACGAAGAGGAAATGGCAGTGATTCGGAAACATCCAATTATTGGCTACGACATTCTAAAATACATCCAGTTTCCCTGGCCAATTGCAAAAACCATTCGACAACATCATGAGCGTTTAAATGGTTCCGGGTACCCTGAAGGCTTAACTGAGAAGGATATTCTTTTGGATGCTAAGATTATTGCCATTGCAGATGTTGTTGAAGCCATGTCTTCGCACCGACCATACCGCCCCGCATTGGGCGTTCAAAAAGCCCTTAATGAAGTCAAAAAGAATACTGGAAAATACTATTGTACTGACTGCGCAAATGCCCTATTTAGGCTGTTTGAAAAGAAAAGAGATGTTCTTTTTGAACTGCTTGTTTAAATTTTTCATAACCAGTACAGTACACACTGGCTGTATTAAGTTAAAGCCCATCTATCAGATTATGTAAGGGGGCGAACGTATGTTCGCCCGACAATCATAAAATCAATGCCGAAAATTCGTGAAATTGCTTATTTTGTTAAATAAATGTCCGAACTTCTATTTTGAAGAAACACACGATCATATTTTCGATGCGCTTGATCAAACCAATCATATCCTATATTCAAACAATCTGAACACGCTTTTCTTGGAATATGAATACATAATATTTTTCCCCCTCGATCGGTGTATGAATCAATTTTTAAAGCACCGCTACAGGCATTACAGACTTGAAGGGTTTCTTCCTGAACTTCCAGCAGGCTATCTGTATCATAAAAAATATTTCTGGATCGGGTATCAATAGTTTTGTCGTTTCGATTTTTTTCAATGCGGCTTGGACCCATTTCCCACACAGTCATGATTTGATCCTTAAGACGTTTGATATAATCCGTTGTTTTTAAGCTTTGTCGAATTTTATCTGGATCATAATCAGGTTCTTTGACATGTGAAAAATCCATACCTGCCATTGCCAGGATAATTCCTGCATTCACATAGGGCAAGGCGCCTTCTATGGAATATCCCCCTTCAAGCACGGCAATATCGGGTTTGAGTCGTTTGGTTAATTCCGCATAACCCTGTGCTGAAAAATTCATGTTTGCCAATGGATCTGTATAGTGATTATCCTGACCGGCAGAGTTAATGATCAGGTCAGGTTTGAAATCATTAATGATCGGCAAAACCATTTCATCAATGGTGAACAAAAACCCTTCCTCAGAAGTTTCTGGTGGAAGTGGAATATTAATTGTAGTCCCCGCTGCAGTGGGGCCTCCAAATTCATTACTGAATCCAGAGCCCGGGTAAAGTGTTCGGCCATCCTGATGCATGGAAATAAACAACGTATCCGGGTCGTGCCAGTATATATCTTGCGTGCCATCACCGTGATGTGTGTCTGTATCGACAATTGCAACACGATCAATATTGTATTTTGATCGCAGATATTCCACCATGACAGCTTCATTGTTGATATTGCAAAAGCCTCTGGAACCATGAACAACACGCATGGCATGATGTCCGGGGGGACGAATCAATGCAAAACCACTTTCCACTTCTTTTTTCATGATAGCATCTGCAATTGTTTTGCTACCTCCGGCGCTGATAAAGTGGGATTCGGTCATGACGTGTTGTTCATCGGGTGTACAAAAGTGAGCCCGCTGAATATCAGCAACATCTGCCTGATCAGGCTTATATTCAATAATGCCATCAATATCCAGTATTCCTTCTTCAAAGACCTGATCTTGTGTATACAAAAGACGCTCTTCACGCTCCGGATGCGTTGCACTGATGGCCCAATCAAATGCTGGAAAAAAAACAAGTCCCATTTTTTGGGGCGCTTTCAACATAATGCCCTCCTTGATCGTATATGATTAATAATTATCAGGTTTTTTGCCCCATTAAGTGCATATGAAGGTGAAATATTACCTGTCCGCCCCCTTTTTCAACATTGAAAATTAAGTTGTAACCTGTTTTAGCGATCCCTTCTTTTTCGGCCATTTGTTTTGCAATTGTGCACATCCTGCCAACAATGGGTTCATCTTCCTCGGTTAAATCATTGATGCTGCGAATATGTTTTTTGGGCACAATCAACAAATGTACAGGTGCCTGTGGGTTGATATCACGAAAAACAACCACTGCATCGTCTTCAAATAAAAACTGGGTATCCATTTCTTTGTTTACAATTTTACAAAACAGACAATCATGGGTCATGACCTATCTCCCTTTTTACGATTTGCACTGATAATTCCAGTGCAGGATTGATTAGATTTTTGTAGATATGAAATTTACCTTATCATTATATTTCTATAATAAACAGATTAAAAAGGCAATGACAAAGCATATTTTTAAAATAGTTTGAATATGTAGATTGATTTTGATATGATAAACTCTATTTTACCATCAATTAAGGAATGCTCGTATAATAAGTTACTCATTATTCAATATTTGTTGATTCGTTTCTGAACCATGATTACACTGAAGAAGATGAATAAGATGAAATAAAGACACTTTAAATTCATCTTATTCATCTTCTTCAGTGTAATCATGGTTCAAAAAACTGAATGAACATTTATTTAATGGGGAACTTATTTTTAGAACGTGCCTAGGAACTGTTGAACAAGGTTTTTTACCTTTGGAATATTTTATGAATAAAATCGGAATAATCGCAGGCAATGGACAATTTCCTATCCTTTTCTCTAAAGCAGCCCGTGCAAGAGGTTTGAAAATATTTGCAATTGCACATATTGGTGAAACCCGGGACGATTTGCCCCACTATGTCGATGGTATTCAATGGATTCATATTGGACAAATTGGGCGTCTCATAAAATTTTTTAAATCGAATGATGTTTCACAGGCAGTCATGGTTGGGGCGATCACTAAAACACGTATGTTTCGTGATGTCAGGCCTGATTTTAAAGCGTTGAAACTGCTTAACAGTCTAAGACACACTCGTGATGACAATCTACTTCGCAGTCTGGCAGCTTTTTTGGAAAATGAAGGAATTAAAATTGAAGCCTCAACTTTTTTGTTACCAGAAATTCTTTCTCCTGAAGGATGTTGGACTCGAAGAAAACCTAAAAAATCAGAACGTTTGGATATTGATTTTGGGTGGGAGCTGGCTTTTAAAATTGGAGAATTGGATATTGGTCAATGCCTTGTGGTTCAGGGACGTACAGTATTGGCTGTTGAAGCCATTGATGGTACCGATGCCACCATTCGTCGTGGTGGAAAATTGGGGAATGGCCATGCAGTAGCTATCAAAATTTGTAAACCCACTCAAGATAAACGATTTGATCTACCTGCAATTGGTATTCAAACAATAGAGAGCATGAACGAGTCCGGTGTCTCTACACTGGTAGTGGAAGCAAAAAATTCAATCGTTTTTGATCGCGATGAAACCATTGCAAAAGCCAATCAATATGGCATATGTATTATAGGAAAGAACTATGAGTAAAATCAATGTAGGCGTTATTGGAACCGGTTATTTGGGAAAATTTCATGTTGAAAAATATGCCCGAATGCCCCATGTAAACCTGGTTGGAGTTGTTGATTCCCAAAAAGAAAGGGCGGATGAAATTGCTCAGAAGTTTGAAACAAAAGCGTATTCACAATATCAGGATTTGTTTGGACATGTGGATGCAGTCAGTATTGTTGTGCCCACACAATTGCATTATCAGGTTGCAAAGGATTGCTTGCTGAATGATATTGATGTTTTAATAGAAAAACCCATTACTGAAACAATCACACAGGCCGATGAATTGATTGAAATGGCTGAAAACAGAAATCGTTTAATTCAAGTTGGGCATCTTGAACGATTCAACCCGGTGGTCGAAGCCATCCGCGATTTAGTGGATCGACCCATGTTTATAGAGTCCCATCGGATTAGCGTATATAAAGGAAGAGGAATTGATGTCAGTGTGGTGTTGGACTTAATGATTCATGATATTGATATTATAAAAAATTTTGCAAAATCTGAGGTGAAAAGCATTCATGCGGCCGGAGTTCCGGTTATCTGTTCTGATGTTGATATTGCCAATGCCCGAATTGAATTTCAAAAGGGGTGTATTGCAAATGTCACTGCCAGTCGAATTTCCATGAAAGAAGAAAGAAAAATTCGCATTTTTCAAAAAGATGCGTATTTCTCGGTTGATTTTGCCCAAAAAAACATCACCTATATTCAACGAAAAGAAACTGCCAGGGAGGCCATTATTCCGGGAATGGATATTCAAAAATTACATTTCGATGATGGAGATGCTTTAAAAGCTGAAATCAAGTCTTTTATGGATTGCGTGCACAGCCGAGAAATTCCTGAGGTACCCGGGAAAGCTGGACGGGATGCCCTTCAAATTGCATTGGATATTATGGAACAAATGAATGAAAGAATTCATAACTTTCAATAAATAAAGGAAAAATTATGCAAGATCATTCTGACATAAGTATTCTTATTGTGGATGACGAACCCGGATCCTTAGTTATTCTGGAAGACTATCTGAAAAAAAATTTTTCCATATTCACTGCAAGTTCTGGTTTTGAAGCTTTGAAAATCTTTGAAAAGAATGCAATAGATATTTTAATTACAGATATGGTAATGCCCCAAATGAATGGCGTGGATCTCACCGATAAAGTATTAAAAAAGTATCCAGACACGTTGATCATTGGCATTTCTGGATATGAAAATATTGCCAATACAGTTAAATTCATGAAACTGGGAGCTCTTGACTTTATTCAAAAGCCCATTCATTTTACAACCCTTGATGATGCCATCGAAAACGCTCGCAGAAGAATCCAGCTCAAAAAAGATCTGGAAGAAAAAAAATGGGAACTCGTGGAAAAGAATAAAGCCCTAGAGTTGGAAATTGAAAAAAATAAAAAAGCTCAAAAAGTCTTGGAGATGAATCGAAACAACCTGAAATCAATTTTTGATGCCATGAATGATCTGGTTTTCATCCTTGATAGAGCAGGTTGTGTTCTGTATATTAATCCAGTGGTTTGCAAACAAATGGGGTATCTGAAGAATGAAATTATCGGCATGAATATTCTCGAATTACATGCACCTCAACGATTAAGCTCTGTGTCAGCACTTGTCACAGATATGTTATCGGGTAAAACAACTTTTTTGATGGGTCATTTGATGAAAAAAAATGGCGAACAAATTAATGTTGAAACCAAAATTGCCAGATGTGCATGGGATGATAAAGAAGCACTAATCGCTGTTTCCAGAGATATGACCGATTTTATGAAAGCCCAAAAAGACATTAAACATGCTCTGGCAGAAAGTCAGGCCAAAAGCGAATTTTTAGCCAATATCAGTCATGATTTGAGAACGCCCCTTAATGGTATTCTGGGATATACACAAATTTTGATTAAAGATAAACATCTGGATAAAAAATACCAGGAACAAATTCAGGTGATCCACAAATCAGGCGAACACCTTTTGTTATTAATTAATGATATTTTGGATCTTTCCAAAATTGATGCTGGCAAAATGCAACTGAATGAATCGGACTTTTATTTTAATGACTTTCTTCAACGTATTGTCGATATTTGCCAAATTCTTGCCAGAAAGAAAAAAATTCATCTCAACTTTTCTGCATCGCAAGATTGCCCGATTTGTGTCAAAGGTGATGAAAAAAGATTACGACAGGTTCTGCTGAACCTCATTAACAATGCAATCAAATATACTCAGGAGGGAGAGGTTTCATTTGAAGTGACTGGTGTGAACAAACTCATACGATTTGTTGTTAAGGATACTGGCGTTGGCATCCCACAAAGCAAACTGGAAACAATATTTGAGCCCTTTCAACAACTGGAAAATCAACCCCGCCAGTCAGAAGGTACCGGTCTCGGATTGGCAATAAGTCGTCGGATTGTTCGGTTAATGGATAGTGATATTTTTGTTTCAAGCCGTGTCAATGAAGGAAGTTCTTTTTGGTTTGAGGTTAATCTGCCAGAAGTTTTTACAAAAAAGAAAAGAAAACGTAAAAAGAACAAATGGTCTGAAATCAATGGTGAAGGGGTTCGGGTTCTAATTGTTGATGATAATATTATGAACCGACAGTTTTTTGTTCAAATGCTAAAACGAAATAAATTTGAACTGTTCGAGGCTGAAGATGGACTTCAAGCCATTGCCAGTACAGAAAAAAATCGCCCCCATTTAATTCTCATGGATATTATGATGCCACGAATGAGTGGTATTGAAGCCATTGCTGAAATTCGGAAACAACCTAAAAATGCAGGTATTGTCATCTTTACAGTCTCAGCCAATGCTGAAATGAAAAATATTTGTGAACAAACGCCCAATTCCTGCAATGAATTTCTTTTAAAGCCGCTGAACATGGAACTTTTTTACTCAAAGTTGAAACAACATTTGAATATTGGTGTTCCTCAGGATATTGATCAAGACAGCAGCTCTAAGAACAAATCTGAAAAAATTATTCCACCGCCACAATCAGATATTCATGAACTCTTTCAAATGGCAAAAACCGGAAACGTTCTTCGTGTAGAAAAAATGGCACAGAGCCTTGAAGATAAAAACAAAGAATATCAATTGTTTGCAAGAAAAATACAGGAAATGGCCAAAGGCTTTAAAATTAATGAATTGAAAGCATTTTTAGAGCAGTTCCATGAATAAAGGAGGTTTCATGAGTCAAATAAGCATGAGACACATGAAAGAAAATCAATCAGGTGTTATTGCCGCAATCAAAGCCAATGGTGAAATGGGTCGTCGTATTCGTGAAATGGGCATCGTTCCTGGGACAAAAATTCAAATCCAGGGACGTGCGCCTTTGTATGATCCCATTGCATTGCGCGTCATGGATTTTACATTGACACTTCGGAATAGCGAAGCAGATTTCATCACTGTGGAGGTTGATTAATATGCACACAACATTTGCAATGGCCGGTAACCCCAACTCTGGAAAAACGACTCTTTTTAATGCGCTCACAGGAGCTCGTCAACACGTTGGGAACTATCCAGGTGTAACTGTTGAAAAAAAAGAAGGGATCTATCTTGATGGCAAATTAAAGATCAATATCGTTGATTTGCCAGGAACCTATTCCCTTTCCGCATATTCTCAGGAAGAACTGGTGGCCAGAAATTTTCTGGTCAATGAAAAACCATCAGTGGTGATCGATATCGTTGATGCATCCAACCTTGAAAGAAATTTATACCTCACAGTTCAATTCCTTGAATTAGGAGTTCCGGTGTGTATCGCTTTAAATATGATGGATGTTGCTAAAAGTCGTGGCATTGAGATTGATATTCAAAAATTGTCCAATTTATTAAATGTTCCTATTGTGCCCACGATCGCTCGCAAGGGAGAAGGTAAAACAGAGCTGATCAAAACGGCCATGTCTCTGACACAACAACCAGATAATAAGGATAGTCTGGATATTTCATATGGCAATGATATTGATCCTGTCTTAATTGAAATGGAAGAGATTATTAACAACAATCAATTTTTGACAGATATTTATCCAGCCCGATGGATTGCGTTGAAATACCTGGAAAGTGATGATCAAGTCCAAAAACTTGGCAAAGAATTAAACTTGACTGTTTCTGGTACGCTTGAAACAATTGTTCAAAAGCTGGAAAAACATTTGGATCAGACAATGGATACGTATCCAGAAGCACAAATTGCAGATTATCGATATGGTTATATTAAATCCATCATTAAAGAAAATGTCGTCAAATATCAAACCAATCAAGAACGATTATTTGTGTCTGATAAAATTGACAAAGTTTTAACCAATCGCTTCCTGGGTCCCATTATAATGGTTGCTGTTATCGTTGCTCTGTATCAATTCACATTTACCTATTCTGAACTACCTGTAGAATGGTTTGAAAATTTTTTTGGATGGCTAAGCGATACAGTATCGAACATTCTTCCCGATGGACTATTAAAATCGCTCATTGTCTCTGGAATTATTGATGGTGTGGGTGGAGTATTGGGATTTGTTCCACTGATTGTATTTATGTTTTTGGGTATTTCAATTTTGGAAGACTCCGGTTATCTTGCACGTGTGGCTTATATGTTGGATCGGGTCTTTAAATTTTTTGGACTTCATGGCAGTTCGGTCATGCCATTTATTGTATCTGGTGGCATCGCGGGTGGATGTGCAGTACCCGGTGTCATGGCCACCAGAACATTAAAATCAAGACGCGAGCGAATGGCAACTCTTTTAACAGTGCCCTTTATGAATTGCGGTGCTAAAATGCCAATCTTTGCCCTTTTGGTTGCCGCATTTTTTGCGGACAATGAAGCCAATGTCATGTTAATCATTACATTCATTGCATGGGGCGGTGCTTTAATCGTGGCTAAATTGTTGCGGATGACAGTCATTCAGGGAGAATCCACCCCCTTTGTTATGGAACTTCCCCCTTATCGTTTTCCCACATTTAAAGGTTTGTGCATTCATACTTGGGAAAGAACCTGGGAGTATATCAAAAAGGCAGGAACCATTATTTTAGCCATTTCTGTTATTTTATGGGCAATGATGACATTTCCTGGGCTGCCTGATGAAAAAATACGTGAATTTGAAAACCAACGTAACGATGCAAAAGCATCTGTTTCAGCTGTAACGTTCATAGAGGCTGGCAATGAAAATTCCAAAGTACAGGCACTACATGAAAAGCTACAGGCCATTGATCTGGAAGAATCAGAGATGGCCTTGCGGATGTCCTTTGCCGGTCGAATCGGCACAGCCCTTGAAAACATTACCCAACTGGCAGGTTTTGACTGGCGAACGAATATTGCATTATTGGGTGGTTTTGCAGCCAAAGAAGTTGTGGTCTCCACATTGGGTACTGCCTATTCATTGGGCAAAGTTGACCCTGAAAAAAATCAGAGTCTGGCAAAAAGACTTCAAAAATCACCGGCATGGAATCCGGCAGTCGCGTGGAGTTTAATTATATTTTCAATTTTCTATGCCCCTTGTTTTGTCACAATCGTATGTATTGTACGAGAATCAGGTTCCTGGAAATGGGGGGTTTTTTCCATGATTTTTAACACCGCCCTTGCTTTTTGTCTGGCGGTTATTGTTTATCAGGTGGGCAATACCTTAATTTAGATCGCACGATCTATTTAAATACAGGGATACATAATTTCCGACATAAAGCCGAAAAATTTCACTAAGCCGAATAAGTCATCTTTGAGATACAAAATATTTTTTGAGTCAGTTATAAGTCACCCTTTGAGATACAAAACATTTTTTGAGTCAGTTATTGGCACGATTTATGCTCAAAATTCCTTTGTTTGATCATATTAAATATCGTAAGGAGAATAATGATGACAAAAAAATACTTCTTGTATACATCCACACAAATTTTCGTAATTTTCGTGATCTTGTTATTATCTTTTGCTTCAGCATACCCACAAGATAAAACTCAAAAACAATTACTCCTCGGTGCGATAAAAATTGGATTAAAAAATCTAAAGTATGCAGATCTTTCAAATAGTAACTTGTCTTATGGTAAATTCTCAAAAGCTAGTTTTAAGTATGCGAATCTTAAAAATGCAAAACTATCTTATGCTGATCTATCCTATGCTGATTTACAATATGCTGACTTAACTGGAGCCAATTTGACATCTGCGAATTTGACCGGCGCAAATTTAACCTCTGCCAATTTAACCGGTGTAGACCTGACATCTGCCAATTTAAAGGGTGCAAATTTGATGTCAGTACATCTAGTGAATGCCGATCTAAGATGGGCAAAGTTTCACAATGTCAAAAACTTAAAAATTAAGAGCTTAAAAAACGCTCAATTAGCAGAAGCTGAAGGTTTTGTTGATTGGATTCAAAAAGGAATTCGTGAGGGCGCATATTCTAAAGACCACTTGGTTGAATCAATAAAGAATTCAGTGGGATCTAACTTGTGCTTAAGCGGGGCTGAGCTGACCCATGCAAATTTCTCTGGAGCAAACCTGACACTCGTTGATTTTTCTGGCGCCGATCTCTCCCACGCTAATTTTTCTAATGCGGTTCTTATTGGCGCTAATTTTTCTGGCGCCAATTTAACTCAAGCTAATTTTTTTAATGCGAATCTACAAAGTGTTATTTTTGATATGTCAATTTTAAATGATTCAAAATTTAAAAATTCAAATTTGAAAGCAGCTTGTTTTTCTTCTTCTTTTCTTTCATCAAACAAGTGCCCAAAATGGCTTAAACAAAGACAAGATATTGACATTTGTTCTTCAGAGACAGTTGCTTCGGATAACGCCAACTAAAGCAAGAAAAAAAATGGCACCTTAATTAATAATATTCTTAGGAATGCTCGGAAAATAAGTTCCTCATTATTCAATATTTGTTGATTCGGTTCTGAACCATGATTACACTGAAGAAGATGAATTTAAAGTGTCTTTATTTCATCTTCTTCATCTTCTTCAGTGTAATCATGGTTCAAAAAACGAAAATGAACACTTAGGAATGCTCTGAAAATAAGTTCCTCATTAGTGAATATTGTTGATTCGTTTCTGAACTATGATTTCACTGAAGAAGATGAAATTAAGACACTTTTAATTCATCTTCTTCAGTGTAATCATGGTTCAAAAAACTGAATGAACATTTATTTAATGGGGAACTTATTTTCCGAGCATTCCTTATTAAATGGGGAACTTATTTTCAGAGCTTTCCTTAACATGTAAAAAAATATTGTCAGTCTTCATATTGGATGAAAAGTAAGTAAGCGATCATAAGTTTTCGGGTAGATAAAAGTGTCGCCTTCCGGGCTATGTTCAACCACCTGGTATTGAAAAATTCCGGTTCCAGCACGACCGCCTGGGGTTGAAACCCCAGGCGGTCGAACATCTTCAGTTGGACGAACTTTTTTCTACACGAAAACTTATGACCACTTACTTAGTTAACACTTTTACCGAAATCATGATTGATTATTATTAATCCATCTGCAAGAATTCGATCTCAGCATCATTTTCAATTGAAATATCTACATTTAATGGTGGTATCATAAAAAACTCGGGACGATTTGCCAGATATGAGTCTTTTATCAATTTATGTTGTTCATACTCTAAGACAGGTAAAGGGTATAGCACACGATCTTTTCCATCCAATCCATATATAGACATATCTTCAACAAGAAAGACCATTAAGCCATCACCTAAATAATTAATTTGGCTATTATCGGGCAATGATGCCTCAGGACTTGCCATTTTGATATGTCCGACAAAGGCGTTACCTGAACCTGTTAATGTGGCGGAGAAATTTTGTGTGTCTAATATGGGTGGGGTTATTGTGCCAATTGTGGCAGACGCCACGCTGATTCGATCTGCAACAAGTCTACCGCCATCAATCCCTTTTTGAGCTTTCAATTCAATCGTTCCAGTCTGTCCAGCATTGATCGTACCCAACTGAATTTGACCAGTTTGGGAGATTAATGAAATATTTCCATTGTTATTTGTATGAAGTCCCATGATTGTTATGTCTTCATTTATATCAAAGGAAACATCCTGGAATACACTTAAATGACTGGATATGTTGAGTTCACCAACATCTAAATGGATATCCTGTATAACAGTTACATCCCCTTCAAAAACCGCTTTTCCAGAACCAGAAATGTCGAGAGATGTCGCAAAAATTTTTGATTCATTACTAATAAAGGAGACATCTCCAGCATCAATAATTTTCAAATTTGAAATGGATGCCCCGGATTCTCCCACAGTGCCATAGACATAAACATCTCCGCCACCGGGGGATAATGTTATGGTATCTCCCTTCAAATGTCGAAGTTCAATATCTCCTGATTGGGTCTGTAGTATACGATTACCAGATACAATCAATGCAGCATCCGGTATTTTTATTGAGGCATTTTGAACGTCTGTTGTGTAAAGGTCGGCTGAAAGATGAATGTCTCCCGTGCCATCAAAAAGGATATTGCCTGGAACGTTTAAGTCTGCATTTATTTTTGTTTCACCGGTTGTAATAATCTCTAAATCGGCATTTGATTTGAAATGAATGGGTGCATTGACAGTCAATGTCGAACTGGTAAGAATGACTTTGTCCTGAAGGTCAGAGTTCATATCAGGATTGACATACAAAGGAGCATCAATCAACGTGTGACCTGTCGTGCTTTGTATCTGAAGTTGATCTGTGTAAATGGGATTGCTGCTTGACGCAAAGGTAATATTATTGGCTGAATTAATTTGAATTTTTGATAGATACTGATTTTCTTCGCCAACAGGCCCATTGAATGTAATATTTCCCTGCTTTGAGGATAAGCTTAAAACAGCATCCTCTGAGTCGGAAATCGTTGACTCTGATGTAATTCCAGACAAGGTAATATTCCCCCCATTGGAATCTATATGACTATTGCCATTCAACATCAGAGGAGATTGAATGTCGATATATGCAGTAGGAGCCTTTGTTTCTATTGTAGATTCATTCATCATCAACTGACTGCCATGCTGAAACAGAAAAAATTCATCAGAGATGATGTGGCTTTTATTCATTTCTGCCTTTTCTGTAATGTTGAATGAGATATTACCCTGATCGACAGACTCTATTGTATTGTTGATTGATAACAATCTGGAATTAACTTTGATATCGCCGCTAACATAGGTTTCTCCATTCATATGTACGTGATCTGCCTGGACAATTTCCAAACCGGCAAGTGCCTGGCCTGCTTTTCCAGTAGCGCCTTTAAAAAATATATCATTGTTATTGGCATCCAGTTTGAGAGTTGCATGATCATCAGTTTGAGAGACAATATTGGCCAACTGAATATCGCCATGATGACTGATCAGATCACAGTCAGACATCAATTTGACTGTTGAATATAAAATGGAAATATTGGAGTTTGCCCCTGTGGTTTCAAGATCTGCACCGAGAAGAATATCGCCTGCACCAATAAAGGTTAATTCACCAATGGATTGAATATCACTTTGAATCGTTAAAATATCCTGGTTGTGAATGCTTAATGTATTGAGATGCATTGAAGCATTCTTTCCACTAAATGCGACTTTGTTGGCATCAGTAATTTCTAGCCCGCCCATCCGTTTGTTATCTAATCCCACGTTGTTTAAAATTTCAACATTGCCATTACCAGCTGACACTGTCAGCACATTTTTATCGGGCGTATTTGTTTCAATTGTGTTTAATAAGATATCACCATGAATCGTGGATAATTGATGGTCGCCTTTGAGTTCCAGTGTCGCTGTATCAATTGATAGTTCGGCGCCAATGCCAATGATAGAAATATCAGCTCCCAAACAAATTTTGCCTGCACCAGAAAATGTAATGGATTCTTGCGCGCTGATATTTTGATCAATTTTCAATTCATCTTCCTGATGCCAATCTATTTTGCCAGCTCCTTTCAATAATGCAGATAGTGTCGCCTCACCTGTGGTATGGATTTGAATATTGCCTTCAGTTTCAATTGGATTTAGAATGGTCAAGTTCTTTGAGGTCAAATCTAAGTCACCGGAAATGTAAAATTCTCGGTAAATATTTGTATTATGGGTCACCGATTGGATCTGTAAGTGATTGGCGTAAAGTTTATCCTCTGAATTCGAAAATGTGACATTTTCGGCATGGGTAATATCAAGCCCGCCTAAAACTTGATCCGGTTCTCCTACAGGACCATTAAAGGTCATGTCTGAACCTGCGAACAATTTCAGCGTATGATAACCAGCTTGTTCTGTGGAAATTCCAAATAGGGATATATCTCCAGTTTGAGAGCGCATCTCATGATTATCATGTAAAGATAACATGGCCTGGTCAATATTAATATCATTTTCAGCATCCATATCGCCATCCAAGTCAATTTGACCCGGACCACTAAATATGATGCTTCCTGATGATTGAATATCTGCAAAAATTTTCGTTTCATCGTTAGCAGTAATATGAATATCGCCAGATGTTTGAACATCTGCGTTGATTTGAAGTGTTTTGACATCCAGATTAAAATCCGAACTTAATTTTATTTGACCATCCAGACGAACATCACCGATGTTGACAATTTTTAAAGACCCTGCATTCACAGTTGCTTCAGCACCCATTAATTGAATATTGTTTGCTCCCATAATATCAATCGTCTTAAAGGCCATTTCCGATGAACCCAACGCCTGGTCAATAGTAATATTTCCTTCACCAGCAAAAAGCACAAGATCTTGTGTTTCATTTTCAATGGGCATCAATTGATCCAGCAAAATATTGCCATTGTTTGTTGAAATACTTCTGTTTCCTGTCATTTTTATGTCAGCATTGCTGACAACAATATCTGCTCCTTTGTCCATTGTTTGAAGATTACCATGAAGATCAATCACACCGCTATTGTCCAGATGAATACTGCCGGATGAATAAATGGGTCCCTTGAGGATAACATTTTTTCCTGAAACCACAGATACCTGTGCAACATTTTCTTCGTTTCCGATGGCGTTATTTAATGCAATATCAGCCTTTCCAGATGAAACAGAAATGTCATGATTGCCATTGATCGTCCCATTGATTTCAATATTGCCGCCTTCACTGCCAGTATTGATGGATAAATCTCCATTCAGCTGAACATTTGTATTTAGAATGACATCATGAGATGCTGTCTCAATAGATAAAGGGGATTGTATTGTAATAGGGCCAGCAACTTCAGTTGTATTGAAACCATTATATAAGTGAATATCATCATTTAGAAAGAGTCCCTTGTTGGGGGCGGTTAATTGGACTGCAGCAATATCAAGTTCCCAAAGATGTATCGTTCCTGCGTCTGCGTTGATATTAAGTTTAAAGTCATTCGTATTGTCAGTGATTTTGCCAGTGATAACGATATCGCCAATCACTGAATCCAGCAAAATGTTGTCCTTTAACAAAGTGACATCTCCCTGAATGCGTATTGGCTCGGTAGAGGTATGAATATTATTGCCTAATATCACATTTTCAGCAGAATCGATCAGAACAGCCTGCACAACATGATTCTGACCAATGGGCTGATTGATATAAATGGTTCCATTGTTAGAATTGAGGACCAATTTATAAGGCCCATCAATTGAGGATTTTAACGTAATTTCTCCAATATTGCGTGTTTGAATACTGGTATCGTTTTTTAATATTATGGGACCAGCAATATTACTTGTATCAAAACGATCGTTCACATCAATATTGCCATTCAACTGTAATCCCTGATCAGCGGCTAAAAACTCCAATTCTCTCAATGAAACATCATTGATATCAATTCGCCCTGTATTGGCATTGAGTGTCAGGGTGTGGGTATTATCTGGATCGGAAATGTGACCGGAAATTGAAATATTACCATTCAAGGTTTTTAATTGTAACTGATTTTGAATACTTTGCATATCGCCATTGATGATAATATTGCCATTTGAAGCTGTCATGGAGCCGCCCAATTGTAAACTTTGAGAAGGGGTAATCATAATGTCTTGTGCGATGAAGCTATTTTCAACAAAAACATTCCTGGCCTTTTCAATAGAAATTTTTCCTATGGGTGTATTGGGCCCCACATCCTTCATAAAATAGATATCTCCCCCACCGCTCATGATATTGAGATGATGTGATTGCTCATTTCTGCTATAAACTTTATCTTCAAACCGAACATCCCCCACGCCTGTTCCTGTATGAATGAATAAATCATCAGTCAGCATGACTGAAGGTTTAAAAAAGACATCCCCATTAGAAGTCATGATGTGACCATCAATATAACAAGCCAAAGCATTTTCAATGGAAAGTGATTTTAATGCTTCCCCTTGCCCCAGTTCACCAGAAATATGAATTTTGCCTTCGTTTTTTTCACCAGTATCCAATGTCAGCGAATGATATCCATTTATACGATTCGTCATTCGAATATCAGTGTTTTCTGTTTGGATGGTAATATCGTTTTTCAATTCAATGTCTGCCAGTTGTGTTGTATTCCATTCCTGACCAACATTTACATGATCATTCAAAACTAGATTTCCACCAGAGTTAAAAACAACAGCACCCATATGGATGGCCTGTAATGAAATCGTGCCATCAGATGTGGCAATTGTTATCTTGTTCGAGTTCTCCTGATCAGTTAATTGGCCATTCATTTGAAGATTGCCGCCTTCAGTATCAATGAAAAGATCAGACAATATATGTACATCGCCATCAAGAAGGACCTGTCCTTGCACAGTGTTCATATTACCTTGCAACCGAATCGTATCAGCGACAATATTGATCCCTGACATACTGGTATGAATCTCATTGATATCTAGTGATTTGGCGACAATATTCAAGGATTTCAATGGTGAATTTTTACCCAAAGCTTCCAAAAATATAGCCGTGCCATTGCTTATCATGACATTTAAATTGTTCAGACCATCTATCGTTTTAGAAACAATCAGGTTTCCATCACTTGTTCGCCATGAAGAATCGCCTGTCAATATTATATCTTGATTAAAAGTAATATCACCCGTCCCAAGCAGATCCCCAGACCATTTGACATTCCCATTTCCCTGTTCAATAAAATCTCCATTTAATATAAAATTGGCAGATACATCCAGAATTTGTCCATGATCAATCTTTAGGTTGTTTTGGTACTCGGTAGATATATGTCCAAAAATACTGATGTTGCCGTTTGTTATCAAAGAAAGATCCTTTTGCTGTCCTAATACAGAGTCATTATCTTTTCCGACAACAATTGCGCCATTGAATATTTCAGATCCAAAAATGAGATGATTGGTATCAATGCCATCAAGAGCAGCATCAGTAAATACAAGGGTTTGATCTGGGTTTTCAATGCCAATTGAGGCGTCTATGGACAGTGGCATCAATGTTACACTGGCATTTTTGGCCTGAATGACTGATGGTAGGCTCATTTGATCAGCAACAAGCACCATGTTGTTTCCATGACTGTTGAGATCACCTTGAAGGTCAAGTGCACTATTTTGAATGTGAATACCGCTTGCGTTTGTTTGAATTTTACCCAACGTTCGGGTTTGACCATTGGTTGATATTTGTTGAAAGCGATCCGCATAAACGTCAGACTCAATATTAACATTTGTTGCAGATTGAATATCCATATCTTTCAAAGGTGTTTCAGCACCCAATGGTTGTTGAAAAAGAAGGTCTCCTGTTCCTGCATTGATGGTCATATTCTGGCTGAATGCGTCTTTCCCATCAATGGTGCCATCAACATCAATGTTACCATTATGGGTTTGCCAGACGATGTGATCATTCAACGTCGTGTTGCCATCAATTGAGATATTGCCACCGCCAGTATTCCAGTCACCGGCAGTTTGAATGTTTCCATCAACATCAATATTTCCACCGGTTGTGATCCAATTTCCATTGGTCTGCATATTTCCACGAATTGAAATATTTCCACCGGCTGTTTGCCAATCTCCTTGCGTGATGATATTGCCATCAATGGCGATCTCGCCATTGTTCGTGAACCAGTTGCCAGAAGCCAGGATCTCCCCCCCTTTTAATTGAATACCATTACTTTTTGTGATTATCGGCACGTTCAGTTGAATATTGCTGGCATTTTCAACTGACAATCCAAGGAGCGCGGATTGTCCCCCAATGGGCGCTGACATGATAAGGTCTCCTGTGCCAGCAGAAAGATCCAGTTGATAGGAACCATCGACTGTCTGTTGAATTAAAACATTACCACTATTCTTTGATTGAATGGTTGCATTGTCAATTAAGACGATGGGGCTGTTGATTTCAATGGTTGCGGAATCGGTTTCAATATGTCCACCCAATGCAATCGTCCCTTCACCTGTTTGCACAAATGAACCTGTTAATGTAATTTGAGCCCCAAGTTTGATATTCAATTGACCGCTTTGACGAATTTGCATGCCAATACCAGGAGTTGAATCACAAGAGACATTGTTTTCAAAACTGATATCTTTTCCTGTAAAATCGAATCCATCTGGTCCCAAATACAATGTATCTTTAAAATGGGTGATACCAGTGCCATCCTCTTGAACAAAAGAGTTTAGCCTTGATGGCGCATTCAGTGAAACGTTTTGAGCGGACAGTATTTTGAGGTTAAACAAATCATTACGACCAGAGTGACCATTTATGGATATATTCCCCTGTCCGGCATTTATTGTCAGAAGATGAATTTCATCCTTGCCACCATCAATATCTCCTTTAAACAGAATATCACCCGCATGATCCCCACTATGAAGAATGGATTGCCCTATCAATGTGATATTGCCATCAAATGAAATGGGTTGATTCTGGGTTTGAATACTTCCCCCCAAGTTAACATTTGCTTCTCCGGTTTGTGTAAAAGCGCCATCAATGTTTAAGATTACGCCTGAGGACAGTTTAAAGTCGCCATCAGTGACAAATCTAACCGCGCCTTTGTTGTTTGTGGAAATGTTATTATTGATTTCGACAATTGTTGAATGGGCATCGATACCATCTGCACCCAATTGCGTGTCACCATTCATTGTTAAGGTGTTGGCGGATTCTACAAACAGACCATTGACTGATAAGGATTGATCAAACAAAATATTTCCCAATCCACTGTTCAGTGTGATGAAGTGATCTCCTGTCACATTGTTCGAAAATAAAATATCTCCGCCTGTGCCCGATCCTGTATCAAATCGAATATTTTTTGTGAGTGTCAAAGGTCCCTTGATATTGATTTCATCTCCAGTTGTCACAATATCAGTTGATAACTGAACAGGCCCGGTACTTCTTTGAAAAAAAGGGCCATCTAAAGTCAGGATGGCATCTTCTGAAATTGACAGTAACTCCGAGTTTTCAAAAGCGAGTAATCCTCCATTTTGTGTGGTGACCGGTGCGGTGAGCTTGATAATTTTAGCAGTAATATCAAGACTTTCTTCTCCAGAAACGATTGGTTTTAAAAACGATACTTCCATAGCTGATTGAATTCGAAGTCCGGCAATCAGGTTGTTTCCACCTACTGTTTCCTTGAGTTGAATATTACCAGCACCTGCATTCATGGTTAACAGGTGATAGCCATCAATGGTATTTTGAAACAAGATATTTCCAGGACCGCTGTTTGTGTCTAAGGCTGCATTGTCGATCAGGCTTACCGGTTGGGTAAAGGAGATATTTTCATTTTGGGTCGAAATCTTACCTGCCAATTCAACAGGACCAACTCCCTGTTGTGAAAAGGCATTGTCTAATTGGATATCTGCACCAGATGTCAGTCTAAGAACACCATTATTGATAATTGTCATGCTGCCCGCATAAAACTGGCTGCCGATTTCAATATCTGAGCTGGATTTAAGTGTCAGCCCATGAATCGGTACTCCTGCTCCCACTTGATCCGCAAAAATAATATTTCCCATGCCACTGTTTGCAGACAAATAATACGTGCCATTAATTTTTCCGGCAAAGTGGATATCACCCAGACCATGACCGGTATCCAGGGTTAAATTATTCAACAAACTGACAGGGCCATTAAATTGAATTTGATCATCAGTGGTTGTTATTGCACCGCCAATTTGGACAGGGCCATCACCATTTTGCAACCAGCCTCCATCCAGGGTAAGATGTATCCCCGGTGCGACATATAAATTGTCAAAATTGGTCACAACGATCTGTGCATTATTCCCGGTGACAATATTGCCATGAATTGAGATAGGGCCGGAAGATATAAACTGAAGTTGTTTGTTTTGGGTAATTGTTTCCTCTCTGGCGATTGTAATACCGCCGGTATTTTCCACATGTCCAATAATAATTTGGCTGGTCTTAAAATTTTGAAAATCATTGTTTGAAAAATTAATATCCTGACTTGTATCTGCCACGCCAATAGTGGTTTGGGCTGAATGGGAATACAGCGTAATTGAAGCATCCTGTGCATGAATTTCATTGTCCAGTTTAAAACTATCGGCAGCGAGCAAAATGGGACTCTTATTACTGTTCAATATACCATTTAATTCCAATGTTCTGCCATGAAGATGAATGCCACCTTCATAGGTCGTTACATGATCCTTGAAATGAACATTGCCTGTTCCTGATGAGCTCAGCAAGCTATTGGCCTGAAATGAACCCTCGACAGTCAGACTATGTGCTTTTGAAATATGAATATCTCCAGGAATACTGACAGATCCCACTGCCCCATTGATAGAGATACTGCCATTACCGGTGATGATATCAAGGTTTTCTTCCAAAGATCTTGTACCATCAAGGTTGCCCATTATTTGAAGATCTCCCCCTTCAAGGCTTGTGTCATAAACACTGTTGCTTGTGAGTTGCACGTCTCCATGAAGCAAAATATTATCAGCAGTTGTCCGAAGGATCCCTCCTTGAGTCAACAGCCCGGCATAATTTAAATCGACAACATTGTCAGATAAAATATCCCCCATCATTTGAACATTTTGTGCAGCGCGAATATGAAGGCCATCTATCATTTCATTTTTGCCCACATCTTTGTGAAAATAAATATTACCTGTATTTGTTTTTAGATCCAACATGTATGGACCATCAATTGTATTCAAAAAAGTGATATCGTCTGGTTGGTTATCAATTTGAGATTGTTCAACAATGTTAATGGTTAATCGTTCTTTCAAGGTCAATGCGGCGTTAAACGAAACAGGCTTTCCTTGCGTGTAGATACTGGATATTTCATCAACAGAAATCATCCCTTGAACAGACGTGGTATCAAAGGCAGATTCAATATGAATATCACCATTCAGAATTAACCCGCCCGACATATTGGCAAAAGAAAGTCCAGAAATATCAATATTGTTAAGAGAGACAACATTTCTAGCCTGGAGAGTTAATGTGCAACCATCAATACCTTGAACAATTTTGCTGTTCATGAGAAGAATGCTGCCATCCCTTGATATTAAACGAATGTTTTCATTGTGCAGTGAGATATCGTCAGTAAAAGAGATTTCACCGGTAGCAGTAATATTATTATACAAGAAAGCGGTACTTGGGCCTTTTTGAAGAAAATCACCACCTGATTCAATGGCACGGTTAATTTGCAATACATCTCGATTGTTTATGGTCACAGTTCCGCCCGCATTAATTTGACCCGCCAAACTTATTGTTGTTCCTTGAATTGTCACACTGCCAATACCGACAGTTCGAATAGGCCCCAGGATCACTGGGCCATCGGTTGCAGGGTAAGCATCATTTTCAGATCCAAAGGCATCAATCAACAAACTTCCGCCCCCGGAGATATTGATCGTGTCTTCTGGAGACATGCTAAATCCACCCGAGCCAGTAATAAATGACACATTGCCCGTTTGCTTGAGAGTGAGTTCATTGTCTGTTAAGTCACCTATTAAAATACGATGGTTGGCTTGTAGTCTGATATCAGTATTCGCGCTCAGGCTTTCAAGTCGGTTTTCAGAAATATTTAACTCATCAGGAATGTCTGAGAAGTTAACTTGACCTGAAAAATCTAAGCCCAGATCACCGATATCGCCATCTTTTATAATGATATCCTTGGGGTCTAACAGAAGGGTTCCATTGGATCCATTGGCCGCTTTGGTGGAGACATTACCATCAAAAAATAGTTTTTCTTTGCCAGAAACTTCAACAAAACCGCCCTGTCCATCAATCTGTCCACCCTTTGCCGAAATATTTCCAGTAAATATTGTCGCCTGATCCCCCCAAACGATGACCTCTCCACCATCACCCGATTCATTTGCATTGGCGAGAATGTTTGAATGTTCTCCAATATAGGTATTTTGGGCATTGGCTAAGGTATCATTTTGTCCATGGCGTCCACCACCAATTCGAATGATTCCCCCCTGGCTGTTACCTGATGCATTTAATTCAGATGCTTCAGTTATAACAATGGTATTCGCACTAACATCAATTTGTCCTCCTGTTTCGCCGGAAACATCAATTTTGCCGGTATTGTGTATTTCATCCGCTCCTGTCAAGCGGACCACGCCATTTTCATTTACAAGAGATGTGGCTTCAATTATGCCTGAATTATTGACAATTGAATGAACCATGTCTCCGGCAGTTTTGGCAGACATTAGGATTTCTCCCCCGCTGGATTGAATGTTTCCTGTGTTTTCTATGTGGGTATTTGTGGGTGTTGGAATATCATTTGGATCGATGGCAAAGCTAATGAGATTGTTTTCTACAAATGACAATTTAATTTTTTCGCCAGCAGCAAGATGAATTTTTCCCATATTGGCCATTATTGTACCATGATTTTCAATTTCAGGGGCTAACAAAGAGACAAATCCAGCATCTCTTGACTTGATCAGACCTCGATTGATAATATTTCCAATTGATGTGCCGGGCTGAAACTCGAATTGGAATGAATTATTGAGAAAATCGTCATTCTTTATGTTCAGTGTTGCACCAATAAATCCATGGGTCTGAATCACACCAGATTGACCTACCAGAATACCATTGGGGTTGATTAAAAAGACATTGCCATTGGCTTGCATAACGCCATTAATTAATGTGGGATGAAAACCTGTCACCCGATTTAGAATTGCTGCCTGAGCATTGGGCTGGACAAAGCGGACGAGTTCGCCTGAATCAATACTAAAAGATTGCCAGTTTATGATCGCTTTCTGGGAGTGTTGATGAATATTCATTTGGCTAGCAGATGACGACAGGTCGATCTGCCCAGAAACCACTGATCCTTTTTGAGGTAATGCAAATATGGAATAAGGAAAAATCAGATTTATACAAAGACAAATCACGATTGAAATATTTCGTCTGGTTTTCATTCAATTATCCTTTGATTAACATGTTGGCTCAAGACTTGTTTAGGTGATCTCCGACAAAAAAATTACCTGGATTGATTGCTCTTGATGGCACATCAATTGGGTAAAAAGTGTATACTAATATACTGAAGGATGCCCTTAATTGTTCTTCCTAATCATCAGAGTTTTATGTATCATGAAAGGGTGTTTAGTAAAGAACAATAAAAATATTAATGCCATAAGCAAAATGAAATGTCAAGTATTCTGGGGAATTGTCATTTACTCAGGTTTCTATGATTATTTTTGCTAAGGAATGCTCGGAAAATAAGTTCCTCATTATTCAATATTTGTTGATTCGTTTCTGAACCATGATTACACTGAAGATGATGAATAAGATGAATTTAAAGTGTCTTTATTTCATCTTATTCATCTTCTTCAGTGTAATCATGGTTCAAAAAAACTGAATGAACATTTATTTTATTGGGAACTTATTTTCAGAACTTTCCTAAGAGATCACTCAAATAAGTGGTTCTTTTGATCTAAGAAAGAAGCGCAATTTGACAAAATTTTGTTTATTATTTATAGTTCAAGATCAATGATGAAATACAAAAAAGTTGCATTTATTAAGGCCAGTAATATCAAGTAAGTTAAGAAGATCATGGACAGAACCCCAAAAAAGTAAAGGTTCTGTGAATCAGTCAAACCTTTAGCAACAATACAGCATCGCATATTGCAGTATAAATTTTTCATTGACGATTCTGCTCTATCTATATATATTATTGAAAAAAGAGAGTTATTGATAAATAAAAAACGAGGGGAAATATATGTTTAAAGGATGCTATACAGCTTTGATCACGCCTTTCATTGATGATCAAATAGATATGAATGGACTGGATCAACTGGTGACGTTTCAAATTGAAAATAACGTTTCAGGTATTGTGGCAGTTGGAACTACCGGTGAAAGCCCTACCTTGATATGGGATGAACACAACATTGTTATTCAATTTATTGCCGAAAAAACCATGAATAAATGTTCATGTATTGCAGGAGCAGGTAGTAATAATACAAAAGAGGCAATCAATGCAGTGCGTCATGCGGTTGTATCTGGCGCTTCTGCGGCTTTACTGGTGGATCCTTACTATAATGGCCCCAGCTCTTTAGAGATTCGCAAAGAGTATTATGAACCTATTGCCCAAAAATTTTCCGATTTACCCATTATACCTTATATAATTCCCGGTCGAACAGGGACACAGCTGTTACCTGAAGATCTTGCGATTTTGAAAGAAACACATAAAAATGTTTGTTGTGTTAAGGAAGCGACCGGAAGTCTTGACAATATGAGAAAAACGAGAAAATTATGCGGTTCAGATTTTGCAATTCTTTCTGGTGATGATGACAAAACTTATGAAATGATGCACGATCAAGATATTCAATCATCAGGAGTCATTTCTGTGATTGCGAATATTGCGCCCAAAGCGGTTCAGGAAATGATTACATTTTATCAGCAGGGCAATGAACAACAGGCAATGCAACTAAAAAATGCGTTGTCTCCACTGTTCAAGCTTGTGACTGTTGTGACAACTGAAGAAACCCCCCATGGACCTGTGATGTGTCGCGCCAGAAATCCTTTGCCATGCAAAACACTAATGCAAATTTTGGGAATGCCTTCCGGATCATGCCGTCAACCAACAGGAAAAATGACAAGAAAAGGCTTTTCTATTGTTCTTGATGCAGCTCGGACTGTTTATCAAAACAATCCTGAAATATTCACGCCATTGGCCAATTTCTTTAATGTGGACATTGAAACACGATTGGCTGATGAAAAAATGCATCAACGCTTAATTTATACAGATCACAAAAATGCATAACGATTTATTTATCCTGAATCGCCGAGCGGAGAATCATTTATGGGACGTATCAGTCACTATCATCTGACCCCGGAAAGCGGTCGGGTATGTGTGAACTTAAAAAAACGACAAATTAAAGAACTCAAAAAAATTGCAGTTGAATTTGAAATTTCTGAAAAAGAGGTCATGAAACTTGCGGTGGATATGTTGATTAAGACATACCAGAGCATTCCGCATGATGCGATTGATAGAGATGGTATCAAGGCGATTGGAAAGCAATAATTCATTTTAACAGGTTTAGATACTCTAAACAGGGAGAAACATTTTGAAAGTTGTTATCGTTGGTGCTGGTGAGGTGGGCTATCATATTGCCAGTCGAATTGCTTATGAACAAAAAGAAGTTGTTGTCATTGACAATAGCGAAGATGCCCTGCGTCGAGTGACTGAAAGCATAGATGTTCAAGTGATCAAGGGCTCTGGTTGTAGTCCATCAGTGCTTAAAGATGCTGGCATTGAAGATGCCAATATTCTTTTGGCTGTGACAGATAGTGATCAAATAAACATTGCTGCCTGCCTTTTCTCCGATTATATCAGTCCAAAAACAATGAAACTGGCGCGACTTCGCGATCCGGATTTTATTTTATATAAGGACGCCCTTCAAAGTGCTTCCCCCCATATTCATACAATTATTAATCCAGATGTCGAGGCTGTTCGCGCAATCGAACGATTCATGAGCGTTCCTGGTGCGGTTGATGTTGGCGATTTTGCTGATGGTCGCATTCAGTTGATCGGATTTCGCCTGGAAATGGGGTCTCCTCTGTTGGGTTCACGTCTAATGGATATGCCACGCATGGAAGATGGCGGCAATATTTTAATCGCTGCTGTTGTCAGGCATGAAAAATTGATTATTCCCAGAGGAAAGGATGTTCTTGCTGAAGGAGATCTTGTTTATATCGTATGTGAAACACGATATTTGACACAAACACTTGATTTTTTTAGAGTGGATACAACGCCAGTACGACGTGTCATGCTGATTGGTGGCGGACGTGTGGGCTACAAAATGGCATTAGCGCTTGAAAAGCGTTCCATCAAAACAAAACTCATCGAAAAAAATCCACAAATTTGTCAAAAACTAGCGGAAACCCTTGATCGTGTAATGGTCCTCCAAGGGGATGGCACCGACCAAAATCTGTTGATTGAAGAAAATGTTCAGGATATGGATATGGTCATCACCCTGACGGGTGATGAAGAGACCAATATTTTGTCATCCTTGCTTTCCAAACGAATGGGGGCGCGCTCCAATATTACACGTATCAGTAAATTCAGCTATTTTCCACTGGTTGAAGCCATTGGAATTGACCACATTATCAGCCCAAGATTATCAGCGGTCAATAGCATTTTACAGCATATTCGCGAAGGCAATGTCTTGTCTGCAATTTCGATAAAAGGGGAACAGGCTGAAGTTTTAGAGGCCATCGTTCCCCACGATTCTAATGTGGCAGGAAAAACACTTCAAAAAATTCCTTTTCCAAAAGGCGCTCTGGTTGTCGGTGTGGTAAGAAAAGATGACACCTTTATTCCAACTGGCAGCACTGTGATTCACGCTGATGATCGTATCATTATCTTTGCCATTCGCGAGGTGATTGCAAAGATTGAAAAAATCATGACTGTTCAACTGAAATACTATTAGTCCGATGAATCAAACGCTTTATTGAAAAATCTGTTTTGCTATCTCGCCCAGTCTTCCCAGGTTTTCACATACCTGAACATTCGCGGCTTTCATTGCTTGAATTTTTGCCTGCGCAGTGCCGCTATTTCCACTGACAATTGCTCCTGCATGCCCCATACGACGTCCAGGAGGAGCTGTCAGACCTGCAATAAAGCCAATAACCGGCTTGGTCATGTGTTGTTTGATATATTCACATGCCATTTCTTCGGCATTACCACCAATTTCGCCCACCATGACAACTCCCTGGGTTTTGTTATCATTCTGGAAAGCTTCTAAAACATCAATGAAATTGGTGCCATTTACCGGATCTCCACCAATACCAATGCATGTGGTTTGCCCCAAACCATTTTGCGTCAACTGATGAACAACTTCGTATGTCAGGGTACCGGATCGAGATACAACGCCTATGGGACCACCGGGCTTATGAATATTACCCGGCATGATACCTATTTTTGCTTCCCCTGGCGTGATGATTCCCGGGCAATTGGGACCAATCAGTCTGACAGGATAGTTTTTAATATATTGCTTGGCTTTCATCATATCCAATACCGGAATGCCTTCAGTAATGGCAACAATCAACTCAACGCCAGCATCAGCAGACTCCATGATGGCATCTGCGCAAAAAGGGGCTGGAACAAATATCAAACTACAATTGGCACCGGTTTCATTGACTGCTGACGCAACAGTATTAAATACCGGGACTTTGTCCATTTTCTGACCGCCTTTATTTGGCGTTACGCCTGCCACAACATTTGTTCCATAGGAAATGCACTGACGTGCATGAAAAGAACCTTCTTTTCCAGTGATTCCTTGAACAAGTACCCGTGTATTTTTATCAACAAATATGCTCATAATTTCCTCTCCTATCTCAATAATCAGGCCTGGGCCATTTGCGCGACTTTTTGTGCTGCATCGGCTAAATCTGTCGCTGTAATGAGGTTTAATCCGGAATCCTCCAGAATTTTTCTCCCTTCGTCAACATTGGTGCCTTCCATACGAACCACAACAGGCAACGACAATCCCACTTTTCTTGATGCCTCAACCACACCTGTTGCTAAAACATCACATCGCAAAATACCACCGAAAATATTAATGAGAATGCCTTTAACATTTTGATCACTCAGCATGATTCGGAATGCATTTTCTACCTGTTCTGCATTGGCCCCACCGCCAACATCAAGAAAGTTGGCCGGTTCAGCACCTGCCTGTTTAATCATATCCATTGTTGCCATGGCAAGACCGGCACCATTGACCATATTACCAATATTTCCATCCATTTTTATATAGTTTAGCTGATATTTCGATGCTTCAACCTCTAAGGGGTCTTCTTCATCCACATCCCGATATTCAAGAATTTCTTTTTGACGAAACAATGCATTGTCATCAAGGTTGATTTTCGCGTCAATTGCCATGATACGTTCATCTGTCGTAATAATCAAAGGATTGATCTCCAGCAAAGAACAATCATTCATTACAAATAAATCGTAAAGATTTCGTACCATTGTTGAAAATTGACGCATTAGAGGTGAAGGCAATTCCAGGCCAAAAGCCAGTTGCCTTAATTGGAAGGCTTGAATACCCGAAAGCGGATCAACATAGACTTTGACAATTTTTTCAGGTGTTTCTTCAGCGACAGTTTCAATATCCATTCCACCGGCAAGACTTGCCATTAATACGATCTTGGCAGATGCCCGATCTGGTAGAATGCTCAAATACAGCTCTTTGTCAATATTAACACCAGATTCAATTAATATTTTGCTAACTTTTTTGCCATTGGGTCCGGTCTGATTTGTGACCAACGTCATGCCAAGCATATCTTTGGCAATTTTTTTCACATCAGAAAGGTTGTTCGCAAGCTTAACGCCACCTGCTTTTCCGCGTCCTCCAGCATGTATCTGTGCTTTTACAATGACTGGAAAACCACTCAGCTCCCCAGCAATACTGACTGCACAGTCAACATTAAATGCAACGCCACCATCTGGAATAGGGATCTGATATTTTTTAAACAACTCCTTTGCCTGATATTCATGAATATTCATTATTGTCTCCTGTGTTGTTTTTAGTTATTCAATATGTAAAGGCAATATGTTTCTGGCGAATTGCTGCAAAATAAATTCTCACACAAACGCATGGAATTTAATTGAATGCTTATCTCATTGGATTTGGTTTTCCGCCAGGTGACTGATTACGTTTGTAGGTTTTTTGATTGCTGACCTGCCCCTTCACATAATTTATGTTTTCAATCAGCTTCCCGGATTCATTCCAGCTATACCATAAACCATGCTTACGACCACTCAGATAACTGCCTTTTTCTTTTTGTTTTCCATTGGGAAACCATCTCATCCAATTACCATTTTTTTTGTCATGCTGGTATTCTCCTTGCACCAACTTATGGCCATCTGATGAATAAATGGTATAGTTCCCATTCTTTACACCTTTCTCAAACGTAATTTCCTGAAGCATTTGACCTGATTCATTCCATGTACACCATTTTCCATTTTTTTCATTCTTTATATAGCTTCCTGCTTCTCGTTTATTTCCATTACTAAAAAAAGCTTCGTAAGAGCCATTTAAGCTACCCATTGTGTAATTTTTTCTTTCTTTGAGTTTTCCATTTTCATAATAAAAATTCCATTCACCTTCACGTTGAAATTCACCTTTTTCATTCTTTTTCAGGAGCCCTGTTTCCTTGATATTATCATTCGAATGTTTTGCTTCATACATTTTTTGGTTTTCTTCACCGCATGAAACCCAAAAAAAAAGTAAAAAAACGCTCACAAAGAAGTGACTCGTTTTAAAATTATGCATAATTTTCTCCTCTTTAGAAATTTTGTTTTGGTACAATGAAGTTGACAGTATTCTTCATTGTACACTTTTTAAACGATCATAAAAAACAATAAACTTGTAAAAGACGATTGATTGAAATACCGGTGAAAAAAACAAGTAGGAGCATTGTTGCACTCAACAGATGTGCGGTCAATTCCATTCTCCGAATCCACACTCATTGTTTGAACGTGGATCGGAGGTGGAAACAATATGTGTGATATCTGTTAACCAATCACACAAAGAATATCATTTTTAGAGACAGAGTCACCACTTGAATAATTGATAGCTTTAACAGTCCCTGTCGCAGGAGCAGGAAGTGCATTTTGCATTTTCATGGCTTCAAGAATAACAACTGTATCGCCATCAGTAACAGAATCGCCCACTTTTACTTCATAATTGACAATCATACCTGGCATGGGTGCTTTTAGAGGAGTGCCATCTGAACTGGATACTTCGGGTGGATCCGCTTCTTTTTTGGGTGCAGGAGCTTTTGGCTTTGGTGGTGGTGTAAGTTTTGGTGTCGCTGGTGCCTGTGCTATTGATGGCGTTGCTGGCTGGACAGGTACAGGTTGCCCGGGTTCTGTAGGCAATGTCTGAACATAACTGACCATTGATGCGCCACCGACTTGCTCAACGCCCACTTCATAGTATTCATCTTCAAGAAATACATTAAATACGCGAAGGTTATCACCTTTTTCCGGAACATCTTTCTTTTCAGGAATTGCGATTTCACCTTTTCGAATCTTTTTCAAGGTTTCAATCATGGATTTGGCATCATCCAATGTCCTGGGTTTAACATCTTCAGGCACTGGTTCTTTTCCATATTTCCATTTTAAGAATTTTTTACCGGTCACTGGATACAGAGCATACAAAATTAAATCATCCTGGTCAATTGCCAAATCACCAATTTCTTCTTTTGCTTTTTTCAATTCTGGTTCTAATACCGCAGCAGGTCGGCTGTCAATGGGAGTTTCGCCTCTGGAATATCCTTTGAGTGCTTTCTTTTGGACGTCCGGATCTATTGGAATGGCTGTTTTTCCATACAATCCATAGCATAAATCTTTGACTTGACCGGTGATCATTTTATACCGCTCGTTTTCATCATCGAATAACACATTGTTGACTGTTTGAGTGCCAACAATCTGGCTGGTGGGTGTGACCAATGGTATTTGTCCCAATTCTTTTCTAACACGCGGTAATTCTTTATAAACTTCATCTATTCGGTCTAAAGCATCCATTTCACGAAGTTGATTAACCAGATTAGAGAGCATTCCACCAGGTGTCTGATGCAACAGAACGTTGATATCAATGATCGAAAATTTGGAATCATCCACCAGGTGCATGTACTTGGGAATAATCTCTTTTTCCATGACCTCATTAATTTTCGCCAACAGTTTGATATCAAACCCTGTATCACGATTCGTGCCCAAAAGTGACATCACCAGTGGTTCAATCGCAGGATGCGAGGTTCGATAGGCATAAGCAGTCATACATGTATCCAGAATATCGACGCCTGCTTCAATGGCTTTCAGGTGTGACATGGATGACATTCCAGATGTAAAATGGCTGTGTAAATGAATCGGCGGGGTGACATTTTCTTTAAGTTTTTTGATCAGGTTGTAGGCATCATAAGGGGCGATCAAACCAGCCATATCCTTGATACAAATACTGTCTGCGCCCATTTCCTCCAGTGCTTTTGCTTTTTTAACAAAATAATCCAGATTGTAGACCTCACCGCCCAATCTGGGTTGGGTCATGGTGTAGCAAATACATCCCTGAAAATGTTTTTTGGCCTTTTTAATCTCTTCAACAACTGTTTGAAAATTTCGATAATCATTGAGCGCATCAAATGTGCGGAAAACATCCATACCATTCTCAGCTGCACGATGAACAAACTCGTGCGCAACATCATCGGCATAGTTGCGATATCCCACCAGGTTTTGCCCGCGAAGCAGCATAGAAAAAGGTGTTTTTTTGAAATAGCGTTTTAATGTGCGAATTCGCTCCCAGGGATCTTCATTTAAAAAGCGATGCATGGCATCGAAAGTCGCACCGCCCCAGGTTTCAACTGCCCAGAATCCAACTTCATCCATCATCTCTGCAACAGGAATCATGTCTTCAGTACGACCTCTGGTTGCAAACAACGACTGATGACCATCCCGAAGGGATAAATCCATAATTTTAACTGGATTTTCAGCTTTGGGCCGAGTCGGTTCATAGTTCATATCGGTTAACTGAACCTTAATATCATTTATGTCATGCATGAAAAATTTCTCCTTTATACTTACAAAATGCAAGATTATCTTTATCAGAGAGGAATTTGTAAGGTGAGCAAACCTTAAAATCCTTTTGATTTAAATGTTCTCAATTGCATCAACTGTCGCAGTTGCATGGCATCCAAACGCCCACTGGCCCCCCAAGTATTGGGAGCAACTTTGGGCCGTTGCACAGCTTTGGGTTGTGTCATTGAATGAACAGCACACGCCAATGATTCTTCATATATATAGTTCATGACTGCTGCGACTGCAATGGACATCTTTTTTTTATCCATAATGGATCCTTTCAGTGCAGGAGGGCGTCCCCTGACCTTTTTTATTACATGGGAATATTACCATGTTTTTTTGGGGGTCGAATTTCACGTTTATTGCACAGTAACTCAAGGGATTCAATCAGTCTTGCCCGTGTTTGTGAGGGTTCAATGACAGCATCAATATACCCCCGACTGGCTGCACAATAGGGATTTGAAAACAGGGTTTCATATTCTTCGATTTTTTCAGCACGCATTTTGCGAGGATCTTCAGCTGATTTAATGGCTTTTCGATGAATAATATTCGCAGCTCCCTGTGCGCCCATCACTGCAATTTCAGCGGTTGGCCAGGCAAGTGCCATATCTGCGCCCAAATCTTTTGAGCTCATGGCCAAATATGACCCGCCATAATCTTTTCGGGTAACCAAAAGCATTTTTGGAACAGTCGCCTCAGAATAACACCACAGTAATTTAGCTCCATGACGAATAATACCGCCCCATTCCTGATCTTTTCCGGGTAAATATCCTGGAACATCTGCAATCGTTAGCAGGGGCACATTGAATGCATCACAAAAGCGAATAAACCGGGTGGCCTTATCTGATGCATTAATATCCAAAGCCCCTGCTTGAACAGAAGGTTGGTTGGCGATAATGCCCACAGTTCGTCCATTCAGTCTGGCAAAACACACGATGATATTTTGAGCAAAATACTGATGGGGTTCAAAGAACTCGCCATCATCAACAATTTCCTGAATCACTTTCTTCATATCATAGGGTTGATTTGGATCATCCGGAATAATTGTGTTTAAACTCGGGGAAACACGATCGGCCTGATCAGTTGTGCTGATCATTGGCGGGTCTTCCATATTATTCAATGGAATATACGACAACAATCGTTTAATTTGATTCAAGGCATCTTCATCATTTTCACAGGCAAAATGAGCAACGCCACTGCGTTCATTATGGGTCATTGCACCGCCCAGTTCTTCAAAAGAGACTTCTTCATTCGTGACTGATTTGATCACCTGCGGGCCAGTAATAAACATGTAGCTGGAATTTTTTACCATAAAAATAAAATCGGTCATTGCTGGAGAATATACCGCTCCGCCGGCAGTTGCACCCATAATTGCAGATATTTGTGGAATCACACCAGAATTGACTGAGTTGCGATAAAAAATTTGTCCATAACCAGATAATGCATCAACGCCCTCCTGAATTCGGGCGCCACTGGAATCATTGAGGCCAATCAAAGGCACACCGGCTTTCTGGGCCATATCCATGACTTTGCAAATTTTCTTTGCATGCATTTCACCCAGGCTACCCGCTGTTTTGGAAGTACTTTCCTGAGAATATGCAAAGGCCGGTCGTCCATTAATCAATCCATGACCGGTAACAACGCCATCTGCCGGAATATTGACATTTTCCATACCAAAATTAACGCAGCGATGCGTCACAAAGGCATCGATTTCCCTGAATGTTCCTGAATCAAAAAGAATGTCCAGTCTCTCTCTTGCTGTGAGCTTTCCTTTATCATGATGCTTTTGAACTGCGACATCACCACCCATTTGTTGGATTTCAGCCTCGCGCTCTAGAAGCGCATTTATCTTGTCTTCAACAAGTCCCATATGATTTCCTTTCTTTTGGAATTAATATCAAAATAATGGATTCAATGTTAACAAACACTGAATTTTTTATTATAACATATTGGGGGCAAATTGCAATAAAGATTGATTCTGATTCATATATCAACAAACAACAACATTAAAGTAAATTCTCCTGTCTCAACTGGCTAATAATCTCAATGGTCGACTTGCTTCGATTCATCGTATAAAAATGAAGCCCGGGAACTCCGGCATTAAGCAAGCCTTTACACTGATTTACTGCAAATTGAATACCAGCAGTCAATACTGCATTTTTGTCTTCAGCATCAATCGAATCCAATTCTTTTTGAAGGTCACCAGTGATTGTTGAACCACATACCTTTGAAAGCATCTGTGTCATTTTCACTGTATACACAGGCATAATACCTGGAATAATCGGTACGTTGATTCCTTTTGTCTGACATTTTTCAAGAAAATCAAAATAAAATTGATTATCATAAAAATATTGACAAACAATATATTCCGCACCATTGTCCACTTTCAGTTTGAGATACTCCATATCTTTTTCCAGGCTCTCTGCTTCGATGTGACCTTCAGGATAGCCTGCGCACCCCAGGGTAAAATCATAGTGTTTCTTAATAAATGCAATCGTTTCTGATGCGTATGAAAAACTATCCGGATGTGGGGTAAAATGATCATCTTTAGGTTTGTCTCCGCGAATAACAAAAATGGTTTCAACGCCCAGATCGCTATATTTATCCAGCACATCTTTAATGTCATCTGGCCCTAGCCCAAAGCTTGCAATATACGCGACAGTGGGTTGCTTTTTATCAATCATGACTTGCTTGACTGTTTGATAAGAACCTTCACGCGTAGATCCTCCAGCACCAAAGGTGACTGACATATATTCCGGTTTCATGGCGGACAAATTATCAATGATATTTCCAAAATTTTGAGCCGCTTTTTCGTTTCGTGGTGGAAAAAATTCCATTGAGATTACATTTTTTTTGTTGGTGTACAAGTTACTTACTCGCATATTCAATAACTCCTTAATTATATTTATCGGCGTTTAAGCCGTCATTATTTTAAATTGAAAAAACGTGTGAGGGAACATTTTGAACACAGAAAAATATTCATTGCTCTCATCACTACTTTCCATTAAATGTCTCATAATGAACAATATCGTCAATTGTTTTTCGTTTGGGCGGTGATGGGCTTTTAGCAGGAAAACCAATGGGAACAAGGGTTACAAGGGAATAATTGTCTGGAACCTGAAGGATTTTTTCAGCACGTTGATGGTCGAACAACCCCACAATCACTGTTGCCAATCCAAGTTCATGAGCTGTCAGGCATAAATTCTGTGTTGCAAGGCCCAAGTCAAACATGAGCCAGTCACCAAGATGGGTTGCGACAGCCCCCTTGTAATATCCAGCCTGGTTTGTTTTACCACAAAAAGCAATCACAACAGGGGCATACACAATTGCTTTGGTCGCAGGGTTTTTGGGAGCAATACATTCCTGTAACCGGGTTTTCCTGGATAAATCTTTTACAATAATCAGTTCCCAACACTGAGTGTTGGCCCAAGATGGCGCCCATTGAACTGCTTCAAACAAAGTATTCATCATATCTTCTGAGATTTCCTTGTCTTCAAATTGTCTGATACTTCTACGATTTTTGATAATTTCCATTAATGACATATATTTTTCTCCTTACATGTGAATTTCTCGTGAGAGATTTCCTTACTCTTGTATGCTTTATGTCTTAAAAACGCAAATAAAAATTTCGTTTTAATCAGTGAAACAACCAACCCTCTTGACTTATAAACATAAATCCCTAATTTAGGGGTGTTCTTATAGCACAGATGCGGTTTGAATAAACGTGTCAGATATGAATTGATTTCGGTTTGACCTGCAACTTTGGTTACACTCAATGGTTTTTGGCAAGAGATGTCTCTATTTTTTGCCATACGTTGACAAAGTATTTAAACCTGATTCAAAATGAGAAAAATAGGACGGGTTATATAAATATTAGAGGATGATTGATTCAAAATTCACCTTTCGTATCATCGAAATAGTGTCTTAATCGTTCCAGCACCAAACGATCACAGTCTTCAAGACTTTTTGGATTGATACGCTTAAAATCTTTGTGATGGTTATTCTGATAATCCACGATGACCCAATCACCAGCCCGATCACAAATGACAAAGTGAACAGCCCATACGATGTGACCTGGAGCAAACCAATAGTCGGCAAACAAAATGTAATCATCGTCTATAGCGTGATGTCGTATATAATCCCTTGCAGCTCTGGCAAATAACCAGAGAACATGCTGCTCATTGGGCCAGCCTTGACCTTCCAAAAGCGGCCCTGTTTTTCGTTCTTTGGACTGAATTAGACCGGCTTTGTTTATGAGCTTCGCCAGGCGTGAGGCACTGGCACGATTCATATGCTTTCCATCAGTTCGTGCAGGAAAGATCGTCATACGAGCGGAATGGCCTAATTCCCTCATTTTTTGCAATCGTTTTTCAATTGCGACGCATTCTGGCTGCTCTGGTGGCTGTTTCATTCGCATTTTTCGAAGGGTTTGTTTTTTATCGGCAGATAGTTTTCCTTTAACTTTTCTGTCCAAACCAAAAACAGGAATCAGGCGCTTTGATACAAAGTCACAACATTTTTCAGGCGTACCTGGAAGGAATTTGTCAAATTCAGGATTACCCGCTCGTTGGTCATCTTTCCAAACGATATTTCCCTTCGTATCAACGATAACCGAAAACACCCGCAAAAAACTGTTTTCCCAATGAAGTGTAAATTCAGTACAGAATGCATATTCGGTTTTCAGATTCAATTTACGAACAAACTTGCCAAAGGATGAAGCACGATCTTTCCACATTGCATTGGGAAACTGAAAATTTGTTTGCGTTATTTCGAAATTATGAAAGCCTTTTTCTTCCAACATCAGTCCAAGAGTTTCAGTCAATTTGTGATTTTCATTCTTGATTTTACGTTTAACAAGATAGACAAACACTGGATTTTTATACCATGGTCCAGTGTAAGTCCAGGTGATTGGAAAAATTGTCAGTGATGCGTCTGGAAATCCCTCAAGGGGAAACACATTCTTTTGTTCCAGTGATTCAGGCATTTTATCCAGTGAAACGAGTTTGTTACATGCAATCAATTCAAAAATTAGCAAAAATGATATCAATGCAATAATTAAATGACGATTGAGGTATATTTTTTTTGACATGTTGAACCTCCCTGTTTAAATTGATTGTAACACTCGACAAATAAATGTCCGAAGATTTATGAATGCGTGCTTTAAAGCGCTAAAAAAGTCTGCACTTAGACCTATTCGGATTTTTTATAGACTCTCACCCAGTCCACAAACATATATTGTGAAAACACTGTTGTATTGTCAGGGTAACCAGGCCAATTTCCACCCACAGCAACATTTAATAAAATGTAAAAATTATCTCTGAATTCGTTAAATATAGAACTTGTGATATCCAATGTATGATATCCTACATTATCGACTTTCCATACAATCGAATGTTCATCCCACTCTATTTCATATACATGGAAATCATTACTTAGATTTTCCGATAATGTAATTGCTTTGGTTAACGATTTATAGGCGTTATCGTCATCATTCCAGAAATGAATGCTTCCATGGGCGATCTTTTCATTTTCGCCGCCACCCACCATTTCCATGATATCAATTTCACCACAGAATGGCCAGTTGACTGTCCCCCCTTCATTTTCACTAATATTTGATCCAAGCATCCAAAAGGCTGGCCATAATCCTTTACCATAGGGAGCCTGAATACGTGCTGCAATTTTACCATACTTTACTACTTGTTTATTATGGGTAATCATTCTTGCTGAAGTAAAATTTCCAGGCGCCAACCCTTCCCCATTGTATATCGCTTCTATGACCATCATGCCATCATTGCCATTTTTGTCCATCAATACATAACAATTCTCAGGATTATCTGTATACGCCTGCCATTCATTGTTAAATTTTCCAGCAGGTTCGACTTGATATGTCCATTTATTTGCATTCAATTCAGCATTGTCAAATTCATCTGCCCATTGAAGGTACCATCCTGGTCCTGGCTCCCAGGTGTCTTCAGAATCTGATGGATAATTGGGGTCATTGTCACTTCCCAATTTTTCCAATACAACATTCTCTATTGTTATGACAGCGCCTTTGACAGCTTTTCCAAAAAGAAAAGCGATTTTAGAATGATTATCTGTTGTGTTCATTGTGAATTCTTGTGAAAATTTTTGAATGGCTTGATTTGATGTTAAGTTTGCATATTGGCCATTAAGGTATTTCGTGTATGCACCGCCATCTTGCTCAATGGTGAAATCAAATGAGGTGGTGACATTTGAACGATAATCAAAGGATACTTTATATGTTTTTCCATGTAACAGGGATATACCGGCTTGATAAAATTGAATAAACCAGTTCTCTGCTCCAGGATTTTTAATTGTGATCTGCGCTGATTCACTGCAAAATAATTCTGCGGATTCACCGACATGATCATAGATTATCCAATCTGTATCACCATTTGAAAAATCGCCATTTTTGACCAGGTTTTGAATCTCTGGCTCTTCCCCATTCAGACATTGACAATTATTTGTTAACACTTGAAGAATACAAATTGCATCTTTTAGTTGGGGCCTTTCGCCACCAAATTTTTCTAAATTAGAAAGAACATCACTATCAGCGACATTAAATGTAAACAATGTAAGCATAATGGTAATGAAGAAAGACAAAGGGGAGAGGCAAAAATTTTGAAATAAATAATTCATGACATAACTCCTTTTGAAAATTAAAATAAGAAAAATGAAAGTGATTAGCAACTGAATGCCGCTATCTATTCAACTTTTATTAACATACAAAATCCCAAGAAAAAAAATAGGTTCTAAAGTATCTGTTTCGTTAAGATTAATCAATACATTTCAGAACTTTTTATTATGTTCGTTGTATCAACCCCCTTGAGTAATTGAGGAATTAGTAGGGGACGTTCTTTGATATATTGACAAAAAGAGAAATCAACTTAGGAATGCCCAGAAAATAAGTTCATCATTATTCAATATTTGTTGATTCGTTTCTGAACCATGATTACACCGAAGAAGATGAATTAAAATTGTCTTTATTTCATCTTATTCATGTTCTTCAGTGTAATCATGGTTCAAAAAACTGAAGGAACAATTATTTAATGGGGAACTTATTTTCAGAACCTTCCTTATCAATGAACGTCCCCTTATCGCTATCGTCCTGAATTTATTATGGCACTTTTAATAAATTCACGAAACAAAGGATGCGGGTGCATCGGCTTGGATTTGAATTCTGGATGAAACTGGCATCCCAAAAACCAGGGGTGATCTGCAATTTCGACAATTTCAACCAGCTCTTCATCCGGAGATGTGCCACTGATGATCAAACCATGTTCTTCCAGTTTTTGTTGGTAGGACTTATTAAATTCATAGCGATGTCGATGACGTTCAGAGATTTTTTCAACTTGATAAGCGTTATGGGCAAATGTATTGGAAACGAGTTTACATGAATATGCCCCCAGACGCATGGTTCCTCCTTTTTCTGATTGAGAAGTTCTTTTTTGGATGGTATCTGTTTTTTCATCATACCATTCTCGCATTAGATAAATCACAGGATCAGGTGTGTTTTGATCAAATTCTGTGCTGTGTGCTTGTGCCAACCCCGCGACATGACGTGCAAATTCAATCACTGCGACATGCATGCCCAGGCAAATGCCAAAAAATGGAATTTTTTGGGTTCGCGCATACTGAGCTGTCAGAATTTTACCGGGAATTCCGCGCATCCCAAAACCTCCAGGTACAAGAATACCATCGACATGATGAAGCTTTTGATCAATATTTGACTCAGATACATGATCAGAATCCACATATTTAAGCTCAACTTTGCAATCATTGACCACGCCACCATGATACAAAGCCTCATTTAAACTTTTATAGGATTCTTTTAAATCAGTATATTTGCCCACAACAGCAATTTGGACCGATTTTGACAGATGATTCATTTTACCGATTAACGATTTCCAGGGCTTAAGATTGGGTGATGCTGTCCACATAAACATGAGCTTAACAATACGTTCATCAATACCTTCCTCATGCAAATTAAGAGGGACTTCATATATATTGTTCGTATCCCTGGCAGTAATCACATCTTGAATGTCCACATTGCAGAAAAGCGCAATTTTTCGCTTAATCTCCGGGTCTAACTTACGATCTGTCCTGCATATGAGAATATTGGGTTGAATGCCAATACTTCTCAATTCCTTGACACTATGTTGCGTGGGCTTGGTTTTAACTTCATCTGCAGTGGCAATGTATGGGACAAGTGTTAAATGAATATATAAAACATTTTCTTTGCCAACATCCAGGCGAAATTGTCGGATGGCTTCCAAAAAAGGCAGGCTTTCAATATCACCAATAGTACCTCCAATCTCAACAATTACAACATCAGCCTCATTAGAAATACTTTGAATACATGCTTTGATTTCATCAGTGATATGAGGAATAACCTGAACTGTTCCGCCCAAATAGTCTCCACGACGTTCCTTTGTGATGACAGAATGGTAAATCTTGCCTGTTGTAAAATTATTTTGTCTTCCCAGGCGAGCGGATGTAAAACGTTCATAATGCCCGATATCCAGATCGGTTTCTGTGCCATCATCAGTCACAAAAACTTCTCCATGTTGAAAAGGGTTCATGGTACCTGGATCTACATTGATATAAGGGTCCAGTTTTTGAAGTGTCACGCGAAGGCCACGACTCTCCAAAAGCGCAGCAATGGATGCTGATGCAAGCCCTTTTCCGAGAGATGATAATACACCTCCTGTGACAAAAATAAATTTGGTTTGATTATCCATGATTCTTCTTTTTTACAATAATGAAATTGCAAATGCCTTAAATCAGGCATTTGCAATATATCGTTGTTATTCAAAGGTTCGCTGAAAATTCCGAATGGTTTTATTCACTTCATCCATATCAGTTTCATAGGGTGAATCATACGAAGTTTTTGCCGGAAACATCTGACGATAGTATGAAATATCAAACAATTCTTTGGTTACTTTAATATCAATTTTATGAGATTTGAGATTGATTTCAACCAGAACATTGGTATCCTGGAGATATTCAATTTTTTCAGGATACCAGACATCCTTGGAGATTTGTTTCCAATTTCTGTACACAATTTCCAATGATTGTCCATATCCACCCGGTGTAACAATCCATCGACAGGGCCTAAACGTATTTATTTCAAGCCAAAGTTGCGGTACAGTCTGGTCTGGGAATTTTGCCCCAATGACATACACTGCTTTTTTTTCAAATTTACCATAGCTTGAAGTTTTGATATTAATTCCTGATTGGGTCAGTCGTCGGGTGATCATTGATTTATCACGTTCGAGCAGGAGGTATTTGTACAGGTCAAAAGTGGTGTGTGGTTCATCTGATAAGATATCATCAATAATGGTCACCGCACCTCTGGATGAAACAACATGCAATTTCTGTTTGTTATTCATCAAAATTTCAGAATGTAAGGCATTGGGGAATTGATAGATCACTTTTTCTTCTAATTCCAGGGGCTGGCCATCATTGTAATCCTGGTTATTCATGATAAATGAGTGAACCGCAGATAGTGTTTTTGTTGAACCGAGATGTTTTGCCATTTCTTCAATCATTTGTTTGCCAGGCATCACATATGCATTTGCAGAAATGGCCATGATTAATATGCCAATGATATAGAAACATTTTTTCATTGTTAGATTGCTCCGGTCTTCAAACTTATTTAAATGCTGTTGAAAACTTTGCCGCATCACCCAATGCCTCATGAATACGAATCAATTGATTGTATTTACAGACCCTGTCGGTTCTTGAAAGTGATCCGGTTTTGATTTGCCCAGCATTAACTGCCACAGATAGATCCGCAATAAAGGTATCTTCAGTTTCTCCAGATCGATGTGAAATTACTGTTGTATAGCCTGCTAATTTGGCCATTTCGATAGTTTCCATGGTTTCAGTGACAGTACCGATTTGATTTAGCTTGATCAAAATAGAGTTGGCAATATTTTTATCAATACCTTCTTTTAATATTGACGAATTGGTTACAAATAAATCATCACCAACAATTTGAATTTTGTCAGACAGACGTTTAGTCATAATTGCCCAACCATCCCAGTCCTGTTCAGCCAGACCATCCTCTATCGATAAGATGGGATATTTTTCTATCAGGCCTTCATAATAATCCACCAAATGTTCAGCAGACATGGATTTATTTTCAGACTTGAATTTATACTTGCCATCTTCATAAAATTCGCTGGCCGCAGCATCCAAAGCCAAACCAACTTCCTTGCCAGGTTCGTACCCTGCGGCTTTAATGGCATCAATGATAAATGCAAGGGCTTCCTCGTTGGACCCCAGGTTTGGTGCAAATCCACCTTCATCACCCACAGCCACTTGAAGTCCTTTTTTATTCAAGATTTTTTTCAATTGATGAAAGATTTCGGCCCCCATACGAACTGCCATTTGGATAGAATCTGCGCCTTTGGGCATCACCATAAATTCCTGAATATCCAGATTATTGGCTGCATGCGCTCCGCCATTGATGATGTTCATCATGGGCAAAGGCAAAACATTGGCGTTAATTCCTCCCAGGTAACGATACAATGGAAGTTCAAACGCACTGGCCGCAGCTCGTGCAACAGCCATTGACACACCCAAGATGGCGTTTGCACCCAGATTGGACTTATTGGGCGTTCCATCTAGCTTCAACATTTGAAGGTCTACCTCTGTTTGTTCTGAAGCATCCATGCCTTCGATTTTGGGTGCAATAACAGAATTGATATTCTCAACTGCTTTCAACACACCTTTACCCAAAAAACGTTTATCATCCTTATCTCGTAACTCAAGGGCTTCGCGTGTACCGGTCGATGCCCCTGATGGTACAGCTGCGCGTCCCACGCCGCTGATTAACATAACATCAACCTCGACTGTTGGATTTCCACGAGAGTCGATAATTTCTCTTGCTCTAATTTTTTCAATTTCTGTCATTTTTTTCTCCTTATTCATTTGTTTTTTTTGTTTTGATAAAAAAAATGGCCACAATTAATTATTATTCATTATATAACATATCAAACATGAAATATCAAACATCAAGCCATAACTTCAGTTCTCGGCTTTTTCCTCCAAGTGTCTAAGGCCTTTAGTTTATTTAAGGAACGTTCTGAAAATAAGTTCCCCATGAAATAAATGTTCATTTTCGTTTTTTGAACCATGATTACACTGAAGAAGATGAATAAGATGAAATAAAGATACTTTAAATTCATCTTATTCATCTTTTTCAGTGTAATCATGGTTCAGAAACGAAGCAACAAATATTGAATAATGAGGAACTTATTTTCCGAGCATTCCTAAGGCCAATGTTGCTGATGCACCGGATCAAAATAACACGTTCGCACTTTTACAGTGTTGATTTCTTATGAAATATATTTTGAATTGAATTCATTATTGGAATAATCTCTTCTTGATGTTCAGGAGGGATCATGACCTGATAGATTCGTTGATTTTTAAGTAAAGGTGCTTTGATTAATGCCAGTTGAATGGATTGTGTTTCTGGTGAGGTTGTCAACATCTCTAAAATGTTGAAATAGTTTCCATAATAACCGCCAACATCTAACATTTCAGTAAATTGAAAAAAAAGTGTTGTCACACTCATTTGAAACGATGTCATGGATGCTTTGCCTGTTTGGTTGCAGGTTGTTGATGATACCATTGTTCGACAACTCATTGGGCGAACAGGATAAATGGCACATTGTCCCTGATTTAAAAAAGGGCAAAAATCTACCGGCGATTCATCTGGTTCCGGTATCAGTTTATCATTCATTGCAAGCCATGCTTCCTGGTTGATCGTTGTTTTGGGCTGATATCGTTTCTTGGGGGGGATTTTCTGAATAATTTGCAAATAATTCTGTAAATTATGTTCTTGTAAGTATTCCAGAATGAGAATTCCTTCAAGTCCTGTTATTAATACATGATCAGTGCAGCAATCGGAACAATATTTTTGACAAGCCAAGTTCCAGTTTTGTGTCAATTGATCATGAATGTCGTATATTTTTTTTAGCGCCTGACGTTTATTCATGTGTTCAGAATTATACCTTAATATCTATAGCTCAGAAGATATGGTCAGTGCAGCATGGAGAAGTTTCATTTCCTGAAGTAGGGCTTCAAAATATTTTGTCGTGTTCCAAACTGATCGCTTGCCATCTTCTGATGACATGCTGTCCAATTCATCCAATTCATCCAAAACATCCAATACTCTTTCAGCTGTTATTGTTGTTGCACTTTCCCTGAGTTGTTTGAGATTAACTGAAAAATCTTTATACTTTCCTTTTGCCAGTTCTCTTTCTAATACCGCAGTCTCTTTTTTAAGCATATCGCCAAACATGTTACATATTTTTTGATATGAGGCAATGTCAAGTCCCATAGTTGCTGCATTCTGGCTCTTGTTACGAATGATCAGTCGTTGTTGGGGTAAAATATCTTTTACCATTTTCAGCAATTTTTGAGATTGTACCGGCTTAACAAGAAAATGCTGACACCCCAAAGATATTGCTTTTTTCACTGTTTTTTTATTGCTCATCGCTGATATGATGATGAATGGTATCTTTTTCCACTCTTGAATTGCTTTAACTTTGGAAATGAACTCAAGACCATCCATCTCAGGCATCAAAATATCTGTGATAATTAGCTTGATATTGGGATTCGTTTCCAAATGATCCAGAGCTTCTTTGGGATCAGGTGCTGTCACCACCTCATACCCGTTCTCACGTAAATTAATATCAAGAATTTTTAAACTAATCGGATTATCTTCTACGATTAATATACTCATCGATTCACCCTGATTAATAGATCAAAATTGTAAGCGCCATTATTGATTGATGGGCTTCCTTAACTTGCGAACATATAAAGAAAATATTTGTCTGAAAAACTTGACAACTGCTCAGATTTAGTTATTATTATTGATAAATTAATTGAAAATGTCAATCATAAATTTTTTTTTTAAAAATTAATTAAAATTAAATTTTTTTCTTGACATAAGATTCAATCTAATATAAAAGTCTAAAAATCATTGTCAATCATCCCCAGTAGCTCAGTTGGCAGAGCAGGTGGCTGTTAACCACCGAGTCCATGGTTCGAGTCCGTGCTGGGGAGCTTCATTAAATACATACCGACAATACGTCGCGATCAAAAAAAGCCTCTGGAGGAAATCCAGAGGCTTTTTTTGTTTCGAGATTTTTCGTCAGAAATGAACAGCCTGCCTGAGAGAATTTTGGGAAGCTGGTTTGTCAACATTTTTTCAGTCATGTATTTGACTTGAGAAAACTGTTTAATACAATCCAGTGACTCCCGCAATTGGAATCATGGACGATTGAACTGATAGGCGCAGGCTGATTATATCGTGAGTTATCATTAGAGCAACCGCTCTAAAACAAAAGGAACGTGATTAAAAAATCGGTTCAGTTCCACGTCAAATATATCCAATTTTGAATTTATTGAATCGTCTCCATCCTTAATCGCCCTTTCCAGATTAAGAGCTGCTTCACTAAGGATCTCAGCCCCATAACCTGCAGCGAGTCCTTTGATAGTGTGGGCTTCTCGTTCAGCACTTTTTAAGTCATCATTTGCAACATAATTTCGTAAAACTTTCCCATAATCTCCATACTTTTTTTCAAATTTTGAAACCATTTTTATCAAAAAATCTTTTTTGTGTTGGAACTTATTCATCGCAGTATCTAAATTCATAATTTCCAATTGATAATTTTCTGCTGTCTCCTCCACAAGGGGGGCTGTATCTTCTCTTTCTTTAGGTGATTTTACAGGCGTTTCTTTTGGAATCCCCTGTTTTTCAGGCTTTTCACTTACCACATGCTTACTGCCCCCTTTGATGATCCATTTTTGTAACAGATGATGAAGATTATCTAAATCGAAAGGTTTTGCAATATGACTATTCATACCCACTGCTAAACATTTCTGAATATCGCTTTTGAAAGCGTTAGCTGTCATCGCAATAATCGGTAAATCGATATACACCTTATCACTTCTAATCAGTTTTACAGCCTCATAACCATCCATGACAGGCATTTGAATATCCATTAAGACCAGATCAAAATAATTTTGCGGATGTCCTTGAACCATCTCCACTGCCTCTTTTCCATTGGAAGCAACTTCGACTGTTGCCCGGGTCAATTGAATTGATTCAAGTGCGATTTCCTGATTAATTTCATTATCCTCAACCAGAAGAACGCGTTTACCTGATAAATCAACCTCCTCTTCTTCTAGTGTATTCTTTGAAATATTTTTAATAGATTTTTCCACCTCCAGAACAGAAAGAATATTATTGAGGAGTTCCGATTGATCAATCGGTTTTGTCATTAGAAAGTCAATACCCAATTTTTTTGCCTCTCCGGACAGTGAGGTCACATCATAATTACTCATTAAAATATATTTGGGTTTCTTAACAATTTGATCGCTTTCATTAATTATACGTATCGTATCCAGTCCATTGATATCAGGTATCTTCCAATCGATAATTAGCAGATCATAGTTCCCTTTCCGCTTTGTCAATTCTTCGATAGCCTTTTTGGATTGATTAAAGGAAGTAATGGTAAGCGGATATTGATTTAATATTCCTTCCAAATGTTCCAGAGTATAATCATTATCATCAAGAATTAACACCTTTGTCCCTTTCAAATCTTCTACAGCAATACGCCGATTCAATACATCCTTATCCGCCTTTGTAAAGGGGATATTAAAATAAAAATGACTGCCCTTACCGAGCTCACTTTGCACCCAAATTTTACCGCCCATCAACTCCACCAATTTTTTGGTAATTGGTAATCCCAGGCCTGTTCCACCGTGCTTTCGGGTTGTAGAGCTGTCCAGTTGTTCAAAGTCGGTAAAAAGTTTGCTCATAAATTCCTCAGAAATTCCTTTACCCGTATCCCTGACACAAAATTTTAATAAAACAGAGGTGTCGTCAGTATTTTCAATAACTATATCTAATACGATACTACCTTTTTCGGTAAACTTAATTGCATTGCTCACCAGATTCGTAAAAATTTGATTCAATCTTAAAGGATCCCCAATCAAAGGTTTCTTTTCATAATAATAATTGTTAAGAATTAAGGAAAGGCCTTTTTCTTTCGCAGTTAAAAGAAACATGCTTTTTGTCTTCTCCAAAGACACATCTAAATCAAAAGGGATTTTTTCGATATCCAGTTTGCCGGCTTCAATTTTAGAAAAATCTAAAATATCATTAATCAGTCCCAAGAGGAGTTTAGCTGAACCAAGAATTTTATCCCCATAATCCCTCTGCTTTTCGGTAAGGTCTGTCTTTAATAAGAGGGTAGACATTCCAATGACCGCATTCATCGGCGTCCTGATTTCATGGCTCATATTCGCTAAAAAGGCGGATTTCGATTCATTTGCCTTAAGGGCCTTGTTTTGAGCGATTTCAAGACTTTTCATCGTATCGGTCATATCGTCCATTGTTACTTTGAGTTTTTCTGTCATTTCATCAAAGACCCGACCCAAATCCCCCAATTCATCTTTTGTATTAATGTTACATTTAACATCTAAATCACCTTGTTGAACCTGAATGGCAGCTTCAGAAAGTTTTCTAACAGGTACAAGAATCCATTTTTTCAGAAACAAAAATCCGACAATCATAGATAAAAGGATGATGACAAAGGTGTTGATAAGAATATTATTCCTGATCTGCATATTGGTTTGGTCGAGCTCATCGAAATAAGCGGATGAGGCAAGGAACCAGTCAAACGTATCATGATATTTTACCCAGGCGATCTTTTCATATATATAATTATTCATATCTGCCGGTTTGTCCCACAGGTAATGAAGCTCCCCGGTACCCCAAAGCGCACTCTTTTTGAGTTCTCCACAAATGGGTTGTTTCGTATAATGATTAAGAAGATTCGAAAAATTGATCCCTTCAATATTACTGCTGGGGTGGATGATCATATTGCATTTTGAATCAAAGATATACATATATCCAGTCTCACCAATTTTAGTATCTGAAAGGATCTTTCTTAGTTGTTTATTAAAAAATTCTTTTCTTGCCTGGATTTCCTCATTAATATCGTCGATATAAACACCTGTTACGATGACCCATTCCCATTCTGGAAAATGTTTATAATAAACCAGTTTTTCAGAAGGCGTATGACTATCCAGGCGTTGCCACCAGTATCTATGAAACCCTTCTTGCAGAGACCTTGCTTTCTTCACAATAGTGGGGATTAACAATGACCCGTATATATCCTTTATTTCAGATAGATTTTTTTTATTGAATTCAGGGTCCGGATGAGAGATCAGGTTGAAATCGTAATCTGTAATAAAAATATAGTCGTTATTGGCATGCCTGAATTTACGCGTTAAATCTAGAATATGCTTTTTGATGATTTTTTGATCGTAATGATTTTCCTCTGCCAAAATTTTCATTGATTCGATTTGGAAAAAATAAGTATCAACACTTGTTTTTATCCTTTGTTTGTGGGTATTTAAAGATATATTCTCAAACTCTTTCAGGCCATCACTGAAATTTTTCACCAGTAAGTCAACTTTTAGAATGGCCGCCTGGCCGATCTCTTTTTCCAGGGCGATCAATTTTTGTTTAATATCCGGAAGGGTAAAAAGAATTGTGGATATTAAAAAGAAGAAAAAAATCAAAAAAAGAATCAACGATAAGCGATGAAATATCGTCACTCTAAACATATTAAATCTCCTTATCCACAAATATCATAACACTTATCAAGTTTTGCTCCTGGTATTTTTCCGGCCATAATCCCAAAAAAATACACAATATTGTTGTTAAGTATTCAAATATTTTCATTTATTCTCCTGCATAAGCAGCGATCATTCGTTTTTGGGTATGTGAATTATAACATACTGTAGGGCGAATTTCTTATCCCTACAGTATGTTATATATCAGCCCAGGGCAACGCACCGGTTAATTGTAATATTGATTGTTGCGATTATGCTAAAGTATCATTTCAGTAGTGTCAAGAAGTTTAGAACTCTTGACCTGTGAGAAAATTCGATTTCACCACTGAATATGTGTATTTCAATCACAAAACAATTCATTGCCAACATGAATAAGTAAGCGATCATAAATTTTCGGGTATATCGTAGTAAATATTTTGTTATTCGTCTGGTCTGAATCTGTTTCTATACACAGGAACAAAAAACCACCCTTGACAAATTCATTGATTTCAATAATATTATACAAATACATATCATAAATACTGGAATACCAATAATTCATTTGGCCGGTTTTTTTCAAATGAATATGTATCAATGTAAGACTAAGGAGTCTATATATGGATTCGGATCAATCATTCAATAACGATAATGAATCAATTTCTGTAAAACCAAAAGAAATTGATTATACCAAAATTTTTTTTACAGACTTGAATGGCCGTGTGATGAGTCTATCGGTCAATTATCAAAATATGGACAGGATCTTTGAAAATGGTGTTGGCTTTGATGGTAGTTCGATTGCTGGATACGCAACTGTTGAGCAAAGTGATCGGATATTATATCCTGTTCCAGACAGTTTTAATTCTGTATGTTTCAACAATGAAAATGTTGGCTTTTTTATTGGAGAGATCAGGGATGAACATGGCAAGCGAGCAAAAGCGGATCCCCGTGCTGTTTTAGAACGTGTTATTGCTGATGCTGAAGCTGAGTATGGGTATCGATTTATTGCCGGCCCTGAACATGAGTTTTTTCTTCTTTCAGGGGATGAATTTAATTTAACCAATGGTGAATTTGGTGAAAATGTCCACTCGGATAAAGCGGGGTATTTTCATTCGACACCGCATGACAAAGGTGAATTTATAAGGAACAAGATCGTTGAAGTGCTTCAAGGCTGTGGTATCAAATATGAAAAAGCCCATCACGAGGTGACACCTTCGCAACATGAAATCAATTTAGAGCCAGCAGATCCTCTCAAAGCTGCGGATCGAACGATTTTGTTTACCTATGTGACTCAAAAAATTTCGGTGCAACATGGTTTATATGCCACTTTCATGCCCAAACCCTTTGATGGACTTAATCGGAATGCCCTTCATATTCATCTATCTATGCAGAATCAATCCGGAGAGAACCTTTTTTATGATAATAGTGCAGATTGCAATCTCAGCCAGATTGCCCGGTTCTTTATTGGTGGTATTTTAAAATATGCCAGGGAAACATCCATTGTAATGGCATCAACTTTCAATTCTTACAAAGCCTATATTGCGGATCGAGAAGCGCCAATTGTTAGAGGATGGGGGTTTAGAAATCGAAGTTCAATGGTTCGGGTACCCTACAGTATCTCGCCCGCAAATACGCGCATTGAATTACGAAATCCTGATCCAGGAGGCAATATTTATCTCCAATTGGCAGTCTATATAGCTATGGGTCTACAGGGAATTAAAGAAGAAATCGATTGCGGCAATCCGGATATCAAAAGTACTTACAAGATCAACGCGCCAAAAACTGTCTGGAATACCAAATTTCTACCCAAATCCTTGTTTGAAGCCCTTGTTGAAGCAGAAAAAAGTACGTTTCTCAAAGATCTGCTTGGAGAACGATTGTATAATAATTATATGGAACTTAAAATTAATGATTGGGAAGATCACAGAACCCATATCACATCAAGAGAACATAAAAAGTACCTTAATATTTAGGCATCCTTCATATTGGTGTAAATTAGTTAGGACATCTTGAACTCGCCAAAGTATTAACAGCAATATATAAGGATAGCCAATATTTAGATGTTTTTTTAAGGCGCATATTTCTATTAAAATGCGCCTTATGATGAACAATGGAGAATAATATGTTTCAAGTTGCTGCAATTCAACTCACTCCAATATTAAATGATGTTGAAGCCAATTTAAAGCGGGGCATCGATTTTATGCGACAAGTCTCAGGTGAGGCGGATTTAATTGTTTTTCCTGAACTTTGGACCACAGGTTATTATCTATCGAAACATGCATTTATGGAATTGGCTGAAACAACCGATGGCCCAACCATAAATCGTCTGAGAGAAGAGGCGTCGAAAACCAATTCTGTGATTGTCAGTTCTTTTGCAGAAAAGGATGAAAAAAATAATCTTTACATCGCAGCCGCAGTCATTGATCAAAATGGAGACTTACTGGGTGTCCTTCGAAAAAGTTTGTTATGGGGACGCGAAAGTGACATATTTGCAATGGGCGAGATAAAATACCCAATCATTGAAACGAAATATGCAAAAATTGGCGTGTTGATTTGCTATGAGATGGAATTTCCTGAACCTTCTCGATTACTGGCCTTAGAAGGAGCAGAATTAATTGTCTGCCCATCAGTATGGAGTGTGGCAGCATCAAGGCGATGGGACATTCAATTACCTGCCCGTGCACTGGATAATTCCATTTTTATTATGGGGATTAATACAGTGGGAAATAATACATGTGGTAAAAGTAAACTGGTCGGTCCGATGGGAGATATCTTTGCAGAGGCATCGGATTCTAGAGAAGAAATTCTGCTTCGCGCAGTCGATATTCATTCAATTTATTGGGCGCGTGATGAAAACCGCTATTTGGAAGATTATCGTTGCAAGCTCACACCTGGCGGAAAGTCGATTCCAATACCACTGATTTGAAAAGTGGACTTTGGTATTGAAATGCTAAAGCCCAAATAGCTTTCACTCGAAAAGCGAGTGATTGATTGAGATATTTCTAATCATTTCAATTTATATCAAAATTTATGCCCGCTTACTTAGGGCCTATTTTCTCACAATTTTCTTGCTTTTCTTTAATAAAACTTATCCAATCCAGTTCAGTTTGAATCAAGTTTGAACGTTGAACACTGCCCTCCTGAATAGATGAAAACATCATCATGATGTTTGACTTTTATTTATTCATGCTTATGCTATTAGAAGTGACACGTTGAAAAATAAATAACAATAATAGGAGAATTTATGTCAAACGTAGAAAATGATTTGTTTGTAAGCATGGATTACAAAGGAACATTAGAAGATGGAACTTTATTTGACACAAGTGCAAATCGGCAACCACTTGAATTTAAGATGGGTGCGGGACAGGTGATCAAAGGAGTTGAAGAGAATCTTATGGGGATGGCTTTAAATGAGAAAAAGGTTTTTACCATAGCACCAGACAAAGCATATGGCGATCGAGATGAAAGCTTGACGCAAACTTTTGCCAGGTCTGATTTACCACCAGAGATGGATCCGCAACCCGGACAGATCTTACGACTTCAAACACAAGATGGCCAACAGATTCCTGGTACAATTTGTGACGTTCGAGATGAGGATTTTAGTGTAGATTTAAATCATCCGCTTGCAGGCGAATCATTGACATTTGATGTTGAAGTTGTCGGCATCAGCGATACTCCCACTCAAAAAAAAGATGCCTGCGGGACACAAAACTGTGAACAACAAGGATGTGAACCACAAGGATGTGATTGTTCTTCCGGATGTTCCTAATCTCTAATATTTTGAAGTATATGTTACTTTGATACCATCAATTATTTCAGTCGTTCTTTTCTAGCAAAGGAGAGCGACTGATTTTTCATTATTTTACTCACCAAGACACGTCAATCGTATCTCAAAAATAGCGTTATTCTTTTTTACTTCCATTAAATTTGAATGGGTACAAAAAAAGCGCATCAACAGGATTGATGCGATTAATATCTTTGCGACCTCTAAAAGTGTTAGCTACTTTTTAGAGGATATGAAGGATACCTTCAAGTCATTGTGAGAAAAAGGGGGAGATTCCGGGCAGAAAACCGTCATCAATGAAAGGAGAGTTTTTCGTTGTTCTAAAAACCATGGTCCGAAAGGATGCTACCGTATGTCCCATCCTCTCGGATTTTTTTTAATCCTCTATTAAAGTCTTCAATTATTTTTTTATGGTCGGGAATTTTTCGTCCCATCATGATGTGCAGTCCTTTTTTATCCAAAAGGGGGTCTAAAACAACGACCTCACTCATATCATGATTTTTCATGTTTGATAATTCATACTGAAATATTTCTATTGACATTGCGATTATATCCACACGATTCATAATAAACTTTCGAATATTGATTATCTGATTGGTGGCCACATCTTTTTTAAGGTAATCGGCCGAATCAAACTCAGGTGTATAAACCCAACCCCGATTGACACCTATTCTATATGGTTTGAGATCTTTCAGTGTTTTGTACGAAGTAATCCCTGCTTTTTTGTGTGCGACAAAACCAATATGAATCGTCATGCATGAATCGCTAAAATGATATATTTTATTACGTTCATCAGTATAATACGCACCAGCTACGATATCCTTTTTGCCATCTTCAACATATTTCAATGCGCGCGTCCATGGCAAAAATGTAATGGTTGCCGTATGCCCGACTCTTTTAAATGCTGTTGTTACAATTTCTATATACACCCCACCATTTTTTAATGTTGATGCATAATAAGGTTCCCAGTCGACAGTCAGCATTGATATCTCTCTGGCCTGAATATAAGAAACACTGAAACAAAAAATGATAAAAGAAAATAAAAACTTTTTCATTTTTCACTCCTTTGATTTTTATTTATATTTTAAAACGTTAGAAAAGTTTTCATAGCTGGTCATATTCGTTCGAAAATGCACGTCAGGCCAGGCATGAAAACATTAATAAATTTGCTTCAACTGTTAATCGGATTTTCATTGGGTCGTCAACTAGATATCATAAAAATATAAAAAGTCAACTTTAAGGAGAAAAAAATGTTTCATAGAAAAATACCTCAAAATAATGATGACTTGTAGATCCTGGGTTTTGGATGCATGCGTCTTCCATTAACAGAAGAAGGACAGATTGATAAACAAAGAGTTGTCAGCCAGATCAAGGATGCCATTGATCTGGGCCGTAGAAAGACCCCACCAAGCTGCCCAAAAGCCGCTTCAACCTTATCCCGATCAGCTACTCTCAATCGTGGCCTCAACCTCGTGCCTCAACCATGTCACACAGAAAAAAACGTATCAGCCACTTCTCGTGTTTGAGTAGCGTAAATATACAAACTAAAGACTCTGCCATAATTAATGCCTGGTTCTTGTGACAATTACATTATCAATTCACACAAAATGCCTTCAATTTCTTTTAGTTGCTTTTGAAAATTGGCCTGTATCAGTAAGTGCGCAACTTGTGTTTTTATGGCACCTTTTATTTTTACACCTCGGGTAGAAAAAAGTTCGTGCAACTGAAAATGTTCGACGGCCTGGGGTTTCAACCCCAGGCCGTCGTGCTGGAACCGGAATTTTTCAATACCAGGCGGTCGAACATAGTCCGGAAGGTTATACTTTTATCTACCCGAAAACTTATGATCGCTTACTTATATGTATGACTTTCACCAGGAACAACAAATATATTGTAGTCGTTACTTTTTGGCAGGTCATTGATGAAAAATGAACCATCATACTTGCTAAATAAACCAGCGCCAGCATTTTGACTTTCTGACCTTGCATTTATCTATATCCCGAAAACAGTTTTGCCCGGGGAATCTCGAACATGGAAGTAAATAGAAGAGAAAATCATAAAATCATAGACGTCCCTATTTTCCTAGTTTTGAAAATTTACTATTAACGTCCTGGCTGCCAATCGGCAAAAGATCTTGGGCGAACCTTTTTTAGTGATATCATAAAATGACTGGCATTTTCATATTCTCTATCATTGCAGGGCGTTTGTATCCATTTACTGCCATCCAGAAAATTATCTGCAAGAGAAATAATTTGTTTATCAAAATTTTCAACTAAGGCTTCAATCAGAATATTCCCATCAATTCCTAATTGAGACGATGCAGATATCACGCTATCTGATGATTTAATTAATAAATCGGCTGTCAAATAAATGTTGCCGCCATTGCCTTCATAGGCATTGGCAATGACTTGACCTTTATTTAAAATCGTTTTTTTGGAAAGAATAGATATGTTTCCGCCATTACCCAGGCCGCCGAGTACAGAACTGGAAATACTGCCATCAGAAAGGTTAATATTTCCAGTGGCTTTGATTGAAATCATACCATTTAAACGATCCTGCTCAATTAAACCTGGAATGATCGTATCAGGCACTGAGGTATTTGTCGCTTGAGTGGTTATCTTGCTATCATGAATCAGGCTCAAATCTGTCAGATGTTCTAATTTAATAAGTCCTGCGGCGCCGCCTTGTGTTGGGGATGTACTTTCTGATGATATACGTGAAGCGCCTGATAACATGATCTTTTGGCTCCCAATAACAATTCCACCGGCATGACCTTTTCCTGCAGATGATGTGCTAATATATGCGGAATCATTCATTGATACAGTATTTACTGTTTCCATGATACGAAAAGTATCTTTCAATTCCAGTTCATTTTCAACTTCTATTAAACCGAAAAGATAATCATCTATATGCGTAATTGTTTTAGCAATAATAATATGTCCACCAGCTCCCATTCGATCCGGATCAATGCCTGCACTGGATATATAAGATCCTCCTGAAAGTGATAATTCATCAACTTCAATGGAAATGCCACCCGCATTTGCCTCGCTTTCACTTTGTGTTGAGATTTTACTGTTTGATGCCAATTGAATTCTTTCACCTCGAATAGATATAAGGCCAATTGTATTGCTAAGTCCAGGGTATTTATTTTCTGAGGTAATAAATGCTGCGTTTGACAGGACAATATCTTTGGAGCGAACAACGATTTCTCCGGCACCACCTTCACTCAGACTTGATGTACTCAAACCAGAATGGTTTTTTATTCGAATAATGTTACTTGGATGAAAAATCATTTGATCATCAGGATAAATGCCTTCAATAGAACGACATACCAATATCCTTCCGGCCCTCCCGCCATTCTTACCAAAGGTATTGACCGAATGTACTCTGGAATCGTTTTCAAGGGATAAATCATCTGTAATAATTTTGATAAGACCCGCATTTCCCATTCCCGCATTTTCTGTTGTTATGATGCTTTCGTGATTTAATGAAACTTGATCGCCATACAAATATATTTCACCAGAATGACCACTATTTCCTTCTTTCATTGATGATGATGAAATAATGGATTGTTCATCCAGATCAATAATTTTACTTGCTATGTGTATGACTCCAGCCTGGCCTTCGCCATAACTTTCAGTTGTAATTTCAGACTGTCTTTTAATACTGATCTGGTCACAGTCATGGATAACTTCGACCCTGGACGCTGTTTCATCTATAACAATATCTCGTCCAATGACAAGGCCGATGCCATCTTTTGTATTATCCTTATGCTTAGATGTTGCTGAAACAGTTGAATGGTTATCCATCGTTAATTTTGGTGTATCAATAAAAATGCCCCCAGAATTCCCACTGCCAAAACTTTGTGTACCAATCATGGCATAATTATTCAAAGATAAAGACTTAGCAGATTTAATAAGAATATATCCAGAATTGCCATCAAATTTACTGCCAGAAATAATATACGTATGCTTACCCATTTCTACGCTCTCAAAATCCAAATGGATACACCCAGCTCGACCAGAACTTTCGCTGGATGCATTAATTTTTGAAAATTGTTTCATTTGCAGCGTTTTTCCGGATATGTTTATCTTTCCAGCATTCCCTCCTTTTCCTTCATATTCAATTGCCTCGTATGTACTTGAAAAAACTCCGGATATTTTTTCATAAGCTGGATCTTCAATATTAAATACCTGATCAACACTTTCAATAGTGAAGGTTTCATCAACCAGAATATCAATCTGTCCGCTATCAGCGGTACCTCCTGTACTGGTTTTAATTTTTCCACCATTTTGAATGGTTAAATTTTTAGCGTTTATTTGAATATCTCCGGCATGTCCACCATCATCACGGGCTGACAGTGAAACTGCCAAAACTCCGCAAAAATCGATAAGATTACCACTAATATCAACTGTTTCAGTTGCATTGATTAAAATATTTCCGCCATTTCCATTTGAAAAAGCACTTGCTTTAATACTTGCACCATCAGACAAGGAAAGATTTCCTGTATAGATATTTATATTTCCAGCATTTCCAAAAGGTTGATCATT
>Ga0272440_1000049_pt1 | contig 102410 bp, 80 predicted proteins | sample SSMMMBAug17_FD_192440 | JGI IMG/M metagenome (GOLD analysis project Ga0272440, IMG submission 192440) | Marine sediment archaeal communities from Little Sippewissett salt marsh, Falmouth, MA, United States - SSM-MMB-Aug17 | ecosystem: Environmental > Aquatic > Marine > Wetlands > Sediment ... | reverse complement strand
TTTTATTGGGAGTTGGATGCTTTCCGATATAGGTTTCTTTAAATAATTCGCTAAAATAATCTTTCAGGTTGATATCATAATAATACTGAAGCAGATTAATCCACAACGATTTGCCAAATCGTCTGGGGCGAATAATAAAAATATAATCAGACAGAGATTCAAGCTCGTGAATAAAGCTGGTTTTGTCTATATAAAGTTTGTTTTTTTGAATTATTTTACCAAAATCTGCGTCGCCATAGGGGATTTTTTTTATCTGCATTTTTTCACCTTCCTTCTTTGTAAATCTTTTCCTTTCAATGTGTAAGAACTAGCCTATTCGTCAGATAATGTCAATTGAAACATATACGCTTAGGAAAGCTCGAAAAATATGATCCCTCCCCATTAAAATTGTTCGTATTGGGGTTTATGTACTGTAGAGACGTAGATTGCTACGTCTCTACACGACCTTATTCTTTGAGTGTAACCAAAATGGCCGGAATTTAAATGATCACTCACCATTTTTTTGAACCAGGATTACGCTGAAAAAGATGAATAAAGGGCGTATGTACAAGTTGGGGGAACATAATAGTGCCCTTTGGGAAATTCTAGATTAGCCTAACTTTTGTGCGGCTTCTGAAAGCCTGTTTGATATTTGCTTCAATTACAGTTCCGCTTGCTAACGCGCGCGGCTCAGATTAAAAATTGCCGAAATTTTCAGAGCCGCGCGCGTTAGCAAGCGGAATTGAACTTGAACCAATATAAAGCAGGATTTTGTTTTTCCGATACAGATACAGAAATATATGAAGTACATGATTTTTGTATTCGGTTTTTGCTTTGATGATCATATTTTGAAGTGTGTTGTTATGTTCAGTATGAATGGATCTTCTTCAGCGTAATCCAGGTTCAAAATGAATAGAATTGACTCTTTCAGAAATGAGGAACTTATTATTTAAGTATTCCTTATTTATTGAAGAAACTGATTACAAATATTTTTGTAATAAATCTAAGACAGATTACAAATCTCAACAATAACAAGATTTATCTTATTAAAAATATCGTTTAGCCTAACTTTTGATGAATAATCTATAATTATTAGGCATTTTCTATATAATTTTTGTTTTTCCGAAACATGAACTTATATTTCGCGTATTCACTATTCTTGTTGTTGGTATTGGGCTGGTTTACTGTTTTTAGAACAGGTCAGGCTTGTTCAATATTTGTCAGATAATTAAATGGAGCTGAGGGGGATCGAACCCCTGACCTTATGACTGCCAGTCATACGCTCTCCCAACTGAGCTACAGCCCCAAATATTTGATTTATGGAAATGTTTTTAGCATTACGATACGAACCTGTCAATAAAAATTTAATATTTTTAATTTGGCATTAATAATTCTGTATGATAAGCCGCATGACAAAATCCGCCAATTAAATTGCTGTCATCGGTTGACATGGCACTGGAAATCCCTGCAAATACAATCAACAACAAAACAAAAAGCATCATGTTCGTAAATGCGCGAAAGGGCCAATATTTTTTTTGGGTTTTATTTTTCTTTAGATATTGTTTCATTGTAGCCTCCTTTCTGTATTGAGTTATAAACATGTATCTTCTTAATTTACTTAAGAATATTAGCATGGAGCATGCCAAGCCTACAATATTTGTTGTAGACATGGCAAATATCTGTTGAAGCCTGCAAATTCAATTGTTTGAATATCTTTTATTTATAAACTGTTATCAATACATCATTGATTAACTGTAAAAAAGGAGGTTACCGGTGTAAATTTATTTTGAAATGTGTAAAATTTATCGGTTTGGATAAGTTTTTTTGAAGAGGAACAGCCCATATTATTTTTGATTGAATCCGGTTATGATTTGTAACAAATAAATAGCTTCAGCCAAACCCAATTTACCATCACCATTAATATCCTCAAGCCCCACTGCCTTTTGATTAATACTCGCATTTTTAACTGACCATCCTTTAAAATCATCGACTGGATTTTGTAAAGAGACCATCCCGTTTCCAGTTGTTAAAACAGTAAAAGAAAGTGTGAGTATCAAAGCATTTTCGCCTTGTTCAATTATCTGGCTTGAACTATAACCACCAAATATGATGATGCCATCACCTTTATTGTTTCCCTGAAAATCATCAAGTTTGTTCTGAAAATCCTGAGTCAATTCATATGATTGAAAAGACAGGATATCCGGATTATAAGCAATTTCAAATCCGAGTGCCTTCACTTCATTTGGCGCATTATTAATACTCAGCGTGAATTCAACAGTACTACCTGCTTCTGCATTCTGTATATCGTTCAACTCCAGATTTTGTGCAAAAACATGGTGTACGAAAAAAATCAAATAAATAAATATCATAACGTAAAATCTTATGTTTTTCATGATAATCTCCTTATTAAGAACAGTCGTAAGTATGAATAACTTACGACTGCCATCCCTAAAGATTAATAAATTAGAAAACTTACCGGTCGTCTTCTTCCTTTGGATCTTCATCAATGATCGTTATTTCAAAGTGCGTGTTTTCAAGAATTTGACCATCTGCATTCACTACAGATAGTGTAACCGTTGCGAAACCATGCTTATCTTTTACAGGCGAAATAGTTACCACCCACACACCTTCAATCTCCTCAATGTTAATGTCTTTAATCACTTCTTCATTGGATGAACTTGCAATTAAACGAATGTTCGAATCTTCTGGCATATTAATTATAATGGGTGTCAGAGATTCATTAATTTTTCCGATTTGCTCAGCAATTTCAGGAAGTATGGTGTCATTTTTTCCAACCGAAATAATGGTTTCAGCCTTATAAACATTCCCTTTGAGATCTGTAATCTGGCAACTTGCAATAAATTCACCTTCTTCTTTATAAACATGCTTTACATACGGGCCTTTGTCATCCATTGTACCATCAGATTCAAAATCCCATTGAATTCGGCATTCATGCATAATCAAGTTTTTCAGATCATTATTTGTCAACTTGAACTCAACAGATAGTGGTGCAGGTCCCTTATCTGGTGTGGCAATGATATTCATTTCCACTGGTTGGGTTGTATCCGATTTGACGATAATCTCTGTCTTTGCTGTCAATTCAGTTCCATTTTCATCAACAACCAGAACACTGACAACATATTCGCCGGCTTTCTCAAATGTGTGGACCACTTCTATACCTTCAGCATCAAATTGACCATCATCATTCAGATCCCATTGAATTTTTGCATTCTCAATAAAATCTTTTGCAAAGTAAGCAAACACATACATTTTTGTTTCAAGTGGTGCGATGCCAATGCCAGGACGTGCGACAATGTATATTTTTTCAGGAACGAAAGGCTCTGGTTCAAACACATGTACCAGTGTTTCTCCAACAGCAGTGGAACCATCATCATAAATACCTTTTACACGCACCAGATATTCACCTTCTTCTTTAAACAGCCAGCTTGCTTCTTTGCCTCTGGCGTCAATTTTGCCATCATCATCAAAATCCCATTCAAACTTTGTATATGTGGGCGGATTCCAATGCCATTTTTGATCATTGGCTTCAGAAGGAATGATTGTTTCATCATCGAATAGAATTGGATAAGTATCTACCGCGTGATCATCTGCAAAAAAATGAACGCGCAGTGGTGCTTCGCCCTCAGGCGGTGATGCAACAATTGTAATCACTTTTTCTTCATTATTACCAGGTTCCACAACAATTGAAATTTCATCTGTATCTGTCAGACCATCCTGGTCAGTCACTTTTAGAATTGCGACGTAGGTACCTTCCTGAAAATATGTAAATTTAACTTCCGGGCCATTGTCATCAAATGTGCCATCACCCTGAAAATCCCATTCGTACTTTATACGATTGCCATCATCACTTTCATCATATTCTGCTGTAAACCAGACAGTAAGAGGTGCCTGACCGCTTTTGGGTGATGCACTTGCGATTGCTTCTGGCGTATAGGTTGTATCATCCAGGCAATTTGGCAGTCCCAGATAATATTGAAATATACACAAGGTATCTGCCGGTGTGGTGTCGCCATCTTTGTTAACATCACTGCAAATGCTGTCACAGTCTAAATTACTGGATGTGGGACAGATTGACAGGTATTTTTCAAAAGTATTCAATGCATCCATCGGCGTGATATCACCATCAGCATTAATATCTCCATTACAGCCACTCTGAAAGCAGCCTGGAGAGGTTGTCCAGTTGGCCATGTCATCTGTTAATCCCTGCAAAGACAGTTTTGTTGGGGGTTCAGTCTGAATGATTTCAAATTGCGCAAACAGAACCGAACCACTGGCACCCTTAAGAATGCCTTTATTTTTCACACCACCGCAGCGAAGAACACCATCTGAAATGAGTTTAACATTAAAGAAATCTAAATCTTCGGCCAGCGCACCTTTTTCAAATCCTTTAAACGTAAGCATTTCTGGTACGAAAACAAGTTCAAATCCAAAAGCACTGACATCATTTGGCGCATCATTAATTCGTACCGGTATGGTAACCAGACCGCCAGATGCGCCAATCCCTCCGGCAACATCCAATTGTCCAGAATTATCTTCCTGACATGGCGTGTCAACATTTGTGTCTGTCACATCAACGATGATTTGGGCTGAAACAACAGTAAAACCATCATTGACAGAATAGCCAAATTGTATATTTCCAACAAAACCGGTTGTTGGTTCAAATGTGACAATTCTTTCACTGAGTGTTGCCGTGCCATTTTCAACTGGTGGCTGAAGGGTGCAAGTTAAGGCATCACCATCTTCATCAGTTGCCAATAATTCAAAAGATATTGCTGTATTTTTTTCTGTTGTTACAGAAATATCTTCTGCTATGGGCGGATGATTTACTGGCGTATAATCATCAGCAAACACTAAAAACACTGGAATACCAAAATATAGCAATGTAAAAAAACATAAAATAAAAATAGATTTTTTCATAATAAACCTCCTGAAATAATTTAATTATTTGATAAAATGTTAACGACAATTAAATATTAAGTTTTATTTCATATCACCTCCTTATTTTTTTTGAGTAACTGGCGATAAATAAGAAACAAAATTATGAGAATGCCCGTCTGAATAATCATCGAGATAACGATAGTAAGGCTCAAAAATGACGGAAATGTAAAAACGTGATTTTGTGAAATTGCGGAATGTTGATACATTCCTGCTGACACATCAACAGGTTTTATATGTCCCCAGTCTCTATTTTTCAGAGATTCCGCTCTGATATTATTGTTAAAATCCGGCTGTTGTGATTGCGTTTGTGTATTATAACGTCTATCTACTGGTTGCTGTTTGTGATTTATATTGTGAGGTTCATCTTCATGGTTTAGAGCGACTATTTGACCGATCTGTTGATTCTTTTTTGCTTTTGACTGGTACGAAATTTTTTTATGAGTTGTTCTTTGACTGTTTGAAGCGGCCAAATGATCAGGACTGTATGAAATATTGGCCTGTGTGTTATCATTGTTCATGACGTATGGGAATTCAGAAAGTGTTGTTGTGACAGATGCTTCACTGGATGAAAGATCTGAATTGATATTTACAGCGGTATCTTTTTCAGGGTCAGAAACAATGTCATCTTCAGAATTCTCTTCGGTTTCATTAACATCGTTATTTTCAGTTTCTTCAGATTGAATAATTAATTGACCATCTTGTGTGGTCCAGGTTTTAAAATCATCTTTTAAGTTTTCCAACCTGACAAAAGAATTCGTATCACCAATAACACTAAACTGAATCAATGCCAAACTGCCAATCGCCTGTTTTTGGATAATATCATCCCCTGTTTCAATACCGCCAATACGAATACGTCCTAATCCAACATTGCTGGCTTGAAAAAAACGAAATCCATTAGAAATTAATGCGCCGCGCTGAACAGATTTATAAATCATACTTGTTGGATCATACGTGATTTCAAAACCAAATGCGTTTACAGGATCAGGCGAATTGTGAATAAACACTGTAAAAGTAACCATATCTCCATTTTTACCGATCTGTGTATTTATTTGAAGTTGCGCGCTCCAGGAAGATGAACTTAGGAAGAATAAAATTATGAATGTATAAAAAGTTTGAATCATCATGTTGCCTCTCTTTATGCGTTTTTAATATTGATACAATCAGAGACGTTTTTTCTTTCACATGATGAAAAATTTTTTCAAAATTATATTTTTTTGGGGCAATTATCCCTTTACCCTATTCTCCTTGACACACAGCAATTATTGTTGTAAATGATCCCAATGAAATATATTAGTATAAATGATACAATTGAACGGTTAGAGCAAGCAAACTATATTGCATCAAAAGAAATTGCAACTGTTGTCTTTCTTGCTTTTGTGACCCAGAAACCAATTCTTATCGAAGGCCCTGCCGGTGTTGGCAAGACTGAGCTTGCCAAAGCAGTCGCTTTCAATCTTAATCGTCAGCTCATACGATTGCAATGCTACGAGGGATTAGACGAGGCCAAAGCACTGTATGAATGGGAATATGCCAAACAATTACTGTATACACAAATTGTCAAAGAAAAAATACAACATATTATCCATGATACCCATTCCTTACCTGATGCAGTGGAGAGAATTGCAGAGCAAGAGGATGCCTTTTTTTCTGAACGATTCATTCAAACCCGGCCATTGCTTGAAGCCATATCTTCACCTGAACCGGTAGTATTACTCATTGATGAAGTTGACAAATCTGACCCGGAATTCGAAGCTTTCTTACTGGAATTATTAAGCGATTTTCAAGTCAGTATTCCAGAAATTGGTACACGAAAGGCAGTCAATATCCCTTTTGTTGTTTTGACTTCCAATAATTATCGCGATATGAGTGATGCTCTCAAGCGAAGATGTTTGCATCTGTACATTGATTATCCAGACAAAGATCTGGAAACAAGGATTGTTCGATTAAAAATTCCTGAGATAGACCACACGCTTACAGATCAACTCATCCATGTGATTCGTCAAATTCGTACCCTGGATTTAAAAAAACACCCCTGTATTTCAGAAACACTGGATTGGGCAAAATCGCTGGTCGCACTGAATGTATCCACATTATCACATGATGTAATTTGCGATACGATAAATGTCATTTGTAAGTATAAATCAGATACAGATAGTGTAAAAGAAAAATTGCAGTCATTGTGTACATTTTAATTTTCTTGACATCTGCAATTATTTCAGAAATATTATATATAATCATTTGATACAATATTTTTAAAAGGAGAATCTGATAAACATGCCTTTATTAAGCATTGAACAGGCAATTGATGATATTCGATTTGGGAAAATGGTGATTCTCGTTGACGATGAAGATCGAGAGAATGAGGGGGATTTAACCATCGCCGCAGAAAAAGTCACCCCGGAAATCATAAATTTTATGGCGAAATATGGACGCGGTTTAATTTGTTTATCCATGACACCTGAAAAGCTGGATCAATTAGAACTCCCCTTGATGGTTGGAGATAACACCTCGCGTTTTCAGACAGGTTTTACAATATCCATTGAGGCCAGACGTGGTGTCAGTACCGGAATATCTGCGCATGATCGTGCCACAACAATTTTAACTGCCATTGCTGATGATGCCAAACCTGAAGATCTTGCCCGTCCCGGACATATTTTTCCACTGCGTGCAAGAAAAGGCGGTGTCATCGTTCGTGCCGGCCAGACCGAAGGATCTGTTGATCTTGCAAGACTTGCAGGATTGAAATCCGCAGGGGTCATTTGTGAAATTATGAATGATGATGGCACCATGGCACGCATGCCACAATTACAAGAATTTTCTGAAAAACATAACATTGGTATTTGCACAATTGAAGATCTCATTGAATACCGCATGCGAAAGGAAAGCTTTGTTTATCGGGCAGCAGAAACTGTCATTCCAACATCATATGGCGGAGAGTTTAAAGCCATTGTGTTTGAAAACCATATAGACGATTTATTAAACATTGCCCTGATCAAAGGTGAGATTGATCCAGAAAAACCGACCCTGGTCCGTGTACATTCGGAATGTTTAACCGGTGATATTTTTGGTTCCATGCGTTGTGATTGTGGCGATCAATTACACAATTCATTAAAAAAGATTGATAGCGAAGGCAGCGGCGTTTTGCTTTATATTCGTCAGGAGGGCCGAGGCATTGGGCTGGTCAATAAAATTAAGGCTTACGCGCTTCAGGATCAAGGATTGGACACTGTTGAAGCCAATGAAAAGCTCGGGTTCCCGGGTGATCTCAGAAATTATGGTATTGGCGCACAAATCCTTGTGAATCTCGGGGTACGTAAAATGAGACTCATGACCAATAATCCCAAAAAAATGATTGGCCTTGAGGGCTATGGATTGAGTGTTGTTGAGCAGGTTCCCATTGAAATCCCCCCCAATCCACATAATCAAAAATATCTGGCGTGTAAAAAATTAAAAATGGGTCATTTGCTAAAATCAGTAGAAAGTGCCCCATGATAAAAAAAGGACAGTTTTTATGCATCAAGTAATTGAAGGTCATTTATCTGCCAGCGGAAAAACATTTGGTTTGATTGTCAGCAGGTTCAACGATTTTATCTGTGAACGTTTGATGAATGGTGCAATTGATGCCCTCAAACGAAATGGTGCAGATGAATCTGACATCACTGTTGTGAAAGTCCCGGGTGCATTTGAAATTCCCTTGATTGCACAAAAAATGGCATCCAACGGAAATTATCATGCAATTATCGCCACAGGCGCAGTGATTCGCGGCGCAACATCTCATTACGATTATGTATGCGCTGAAGTTTCAAAAGGCATTGCATCTGTCAGCTTAAACACTGGAATTCCTGTTTTATTTGGTGTGCTTACCACGGATACCATAGAGCAGGCAATAGAACGTGCCGGCAGCAAAGCCGGTAACAAAGGTTTTGAGGCAGCAATGGCTGCTATCGAAATGGTAAACATCATGGATAAAATATGAGTATTGAACGTCGGCGCCATTTGCGTGAACTTTCTTTACAGGCTCTTTTTTTTATAGATTCTGTGTATCCAGAAATCTTTGGAAAACCGCCAAGAATTTCTGCGTTTCATCATAATGTGCCTGACGTTCATCCTTCAGAACCCCGATCAAAAATTGTTCGCGATGGGGTTAGAAAACGAATTGCCAATCAAACAAAAATATCGGACACTGCTATAGCGCAATTACCAGAACAAAGTAAACCCCTCACTGATGAAGAACGATTGTCGAAAGGCAATACCCTACTGATTGATTTTTGGCAAAATTTTAAGCAATCCAACCAGGGCCAGGATTTTTTTTTACTGCTGTCACGAGGGGTTATCCAACATATTGCAGTTATTGACAAAAAAATTGAACAATATTCCAGTAACTGGAAACTTGACAGAATGACCTGTGTGGACAGAAATATTCTTCGCATTGCAGTATTTGAAATTATCTACTGTCCGGACATTCCCTATAAAGTATCAATTAATGAAGCAATTGATATCGGAAAAAACTTTGGCACGAAAGATTCCGGTGCCTTTCTCAATGGGGTTTTGGATAGTATTCGCCTTTCAATTGAAACCGCGTGATCATTTCAGCTTGCGCATCATACATTTTATAATATGGAAATCTAAAATACTGATTTCAAAGGGAAATTTCTGAAAATAAGTTCCTCATTTAAATTTTCAGGCATTCCTAAACATAATTATCGTAAAAGAGGATCAAAACAATGAATTCAAAAAACATCATTCTTTCAGCCGATGATATTCCCCGTCAATGGTATAATATTCTGGCTGATATTAAACTCAATCCCCCTCTGGGCCCGGATGGCAATCCAATAAAACCGGATGATCTGGCCCCTGTATTTCCAATGAACCTCATTGAGCAGGAAGTAAGTGATCAACGATGGATTGATATTCCTGAACCTGTTCTGGATGTTCTTTCAATTTGGCGTCCTTCCCCACTCATTCGTGCGCGTGCGTTTGAAAAAGCATTAAAAACACCGGCAAGAATTTATATAAAAAATGAAGGTGTCAGTCCGCCTGGGAGTCATAAACCCAACACTGCTGTTGCGCAAGCATATTACAACAAAGAATTCGGCATACAAAACATAACAACTGAAACAGGTGCCGGGCAATGGGGAAGTGCATTATCATTTGCATGCAGCCAATTCGAATTAAAATGCAAAGTGTTTATGGTGCGCATCAGCTTTGATCAAAAACCCTATCGAAAAGCAATGATGCAAACATGGGGCGGCGAATGTATTGCCAGTCCAAGCCCTGAAACAAAGGCTGGTCGCGATATTCTGGAAAAAATGCCTGATACACCTGGAAGTCTGGGTATTGCAATCAGTGAAGCCATTGAGGCGGCTGTAAGTGATACCAGTGGTAAAACCCGCTATTCTCTAGGCAGTGTATTAAATCATGTCATGCTTCATCAAACCATAATTGGCCTGGAAGCGAAAAAACAGTTTGAAATGGTCAATGATTATCCGGATATCATTATTGGTTGTGCAGGTGGCGGAAGTAATTTTGCGGGATTGGCGTTTCCATTTGTCTTAGACAAAAAGAATGGAAAAGATATTCAGATTTATCCGGTAGAGCCAAAAGCCTGTCCAACAATGACCCGTGCGCCTTTTGTATATGATCATGGTGATACAGCCCGCTATACACCATTATTGCCAATGCACAGTCTTGGCCATAATTTTATTCCACCGCCGATTCATGCAGGGGGATTAAGATATCATGGCATGGCACCGACTGTCAGCCAACTGATTATGGATGGTATTTTATTGCCGCGATCCGTATCGCAAATCGACTCTTACAGAGCAGGTGTTTTGTGGGCCAGAACCGAGGGTGTTATTCCGGCCCCTGAAACCACGAATGCCCTGGCATGCGTTGTCGAAGAAGCCCTTAAGGCGAAAGAAGAAGCCAAAGAAAAAGTGATTGTGGCGAATTTTAGTGGACATGGATTACTGGATCTCGGTGCCTATGAAAGATTTTTCTCTGGTGAATTAACTGATGTCTCATTAACAGATGATGAACTTGTCAAGGGTGAGAGCGTTTTCAAAGATAACCCCAAACCGCAAATTTTCAAAGAATAGATAATCGAAAGATTAACCCATTTCAAAAAAAACGTATGGAAATGTGAGGACAGCCAGTTGACTGGCTGTCCTGCATTGATTATTTCACCTCTCTTGATCTGTAAATAGTGATGACAATCAATATATTTTTAATTAATTGATTAACCATTAACCATAAAATTAAATGTATATCATATGAATAAAAAACGTATTGGGATAGTTATCCAGAAATATGGCCAAATTGGTGGTGCTGAAAATTTTACTTTCAATCTCACAGAACGGCTGGCAAAATTTAAGGATTTAGAAATACATGTTTTTGCAAATGAATGGGAAAGAGGCTGTTCATCGGTAATGTTTCACAAAGTACCAATGATAAAATATCCCAGATGGCTTAAACCGATCTCTTTTGCATATTTTGCAAGTCGCGCTGTAAAGAAAATGTGCTGTGATATCGTACATAGTCATGAAAGAATATTTAATATGGATATACTGACATATCACGGCATTCCACATGTTACATGGGCGAAAAGAATAAAAAAATCATATTATTTAAGCTGGTTTGACAGATCAACAATATGGACAGAAAAGAGGGGGTTTTCAAATGAATCTCTTCTTGTGTTACCCGTATCAAGCCTTGTTAAAGATGAATTGTTGGGGGTTTTTAATATTCCTGAAGATCGTATAGAAATAATTCATCCCGGTATTGAACTTAGCAAATATATGCCTTCTGAGCCACATGAGCATCGAAAAAAAATTCGACAACTTCACAATATATCAAATAATGATGTCGTCATTTTATTTGTCAGTATGAACTTTGAAATAAAAAATCTTGATTTAGTTTTACAGGCAATCGCTCATTTATCATCTCATTTAAAATCTATAAAGCTGCTTGTTGCTGGAAAAGGCAATACGAAAAAATACACAAAAATTGCAGACAGCCTAGGGATATCAGAAAATGTAATTTTTACTGGTGTGGTTCGGAATATTCATGAATACTACCTGGCAAGTGATATATTTGTATTACCTTCTCAATTTGATACGTTTGCTTTGGTTGTTCTTGAGGCCATGGCCTCAGGCCTTCCTGTTATTATATCTTCTAATGTAGGCGCGAAAGATATTATTGATCCCGATTTAAATGGTATTATCCTTCCAGAAAATTATACATCAAAAAACATGGCTGAAGCTTTAGAAAGACTGATGAACCTTGATTATCGAAAATCTTTAGCAAAACAAGCACTGAAAACTGCTGAATTGTATAGCTGGGACAACCATGTCAATAAAATAAAAAAGATTTATGATAGTCGAATTGATAATTCCCATTAATTGACTTATTTTATAAATATTTTGTCAGTCACGCCTGTTATATTCTTGAAAATATGTATCTATTTGTTCCATAATTTGTTTTTTCAGTGCCTTCCGATTGATTTTTTCAGCCCGATATTTATTTTTTTCCGCCTCAGTTGCAATTTTTCGTTGAACCAGCAATTCGCTTAATGCTTTTGATATTTGAGGTTGTTCATCTATGAGCGGTGCGATATGCTCTCGGGTAATTTCAAATAAAATGGTATCACTAATGGCAACAATATTGGCCGTACGGGCTTCACCAGTCAAAAGTGCCATTTCACCAAAAAAACTGCCCGCACCCAGGCGTGCAACTTCAATACATTTACCAGGTGTTATTTCAACCTGTACGCCTACAACGCCTTCTTCAATAATAAACAAAGAATTGCCTTCATCGCCCTGATTAAAAACAAATGAACCCGGTGAAACCTGACATCGGTTCATATTTTTGCTCATATATGATTTCGCATAATCAGTAAATGGTTTAAAAATATCGATTTCATCAAGGATGGATTCAGGAGAGTCGTCATCCTCAGATTGATCTGGAATATAGGGTAATATGCCTGCACGTTTGAATAGTTTCCAGATACGATTCCAGATTTCTTCCAATATGTTCACTCTTTGATCAAAATCATCAAGATAGAAAAATAAGGAATAATCACTAAAACCATTTCCGCTGAGTCCATTCAAACTTGTATAGGGGTCAATATTGCTTGATACACCTTTTACCGGTAATGCGGCATCCAACAAAATTTTTCGTACACGTTCCGGTGGATTCTGAATATCTACCTGTACATCACATGAGAATGGAAATGATTCTGGATGAATGGAATAATTAATAATCCTGTTTTGAATCAATGTATAATTGGGAATCGAAACAATTGCAGATGCTTCTGTTCTCAGCCTGGTCATCAGATAACTACATTGGATGACAACCCCTTGAATTTGATTTTCAACGCAAATTAATTCCCCCTGTTGAAAAGGCGGATCAATTTTTAGCCAGATGCTGGCAAAAATATTCTTTAATTGCGGCCATAAAAAGGCACACATGAAGCTTGATATGATCACAACCGCATAAACATGTAAATAATGAAAAAAATGAGCAATCCCACCTGATGCCACAATTCCCAGAATCGCCAGTAAAGTCAATAAGCGAGGCGAAGAATGTCTTGCATCTTTATTTGAAGTAATCGCATCTGTATCATGATTGTCAGGAGCTTGCGCCTCCTGTTGGTTTGAATCCGATTTTGATTGACTGTTTTTTGATACAGGGCTTGAGGCTTTTTCTTTCCCATTTTGTGGGTATACTGTGATGACCTCTTTGCACTTGGAACATCGCACTTTTGTGCCATCTTTTTTTACAAATTCGTCATCAAGTTTAAACCGGGTATTACATGCCTGGCATTCTATTTTCATATGCACTCCTGTTATACTTCGGTAAAATCAGTGGGGGGGTTTTTAAGAAATGGCCGAAATCGGCTTTTATCATTACATTTTGCATAAGCTTCATCAGGGCTGATCCATCCTTTTTTGTATAGATCCATAATAGAATCATCCAAAAGCTGCATGCCATATTGACGGCCAGTTTGCATCATAGAACCAATTTGAAACGTTTTGGCCTCACGAATAAGATTTCTGACAGCAGGTGTTGCGATTAATATCTCCTGAGCAGCGCATCGCCCTTTTTTATCGACTCGTTTAAAAAGCACCTGCGCCACAACAGCACGAACGCTATCTGACAATGTGGATCGAATTTGAGCCTGCTGATTGCTCGGAAAAACCTCAATCACGCGGTCAATGGTTTTGGGCGCACTGGTGGTATGCAGTGTGCCAAAAACAAGGTGTCCGGTTGAAGCCGCCTCGATTGCCAGAGAAATTGTTTCCAGATCACGCATTTCACCAACAAGGATAATGTCAGGATCTTCACGCAAGGCACCGCGAAGGGCGGCATTAAAACTTTTTGTATGAAGTCCGACTTCACGATGATTGATAATACAACTATGACTTTTATGTACAAATTCAACCGGATCTTCAACTGTAATAATATGATCTTTTCTCGTCTTGTTGGCTTCATCAATAATTGCTGCCAGAGTTGTAGATTTACCACTGCCTGTTGGTCCGGTTACCAATACAAGACCACGTGGCAATGATGCCATTTTGGGGATAACTTGAGGTAATCCCAGATCCTTACAGGTGAGAATTTTTGTGGGAATCGAACGAAAAACTGCTGCAACACCATTTTTTTGTTGAAAAAAATTTGCGCGATATCTTGACAATCCTGGAATTTCATAACCAAAATCAATATCGCCTGTTTCTTCAAATAGTTTTACCTTGTCTTCAGGTGCAATTTCATACAGCATGCTTTTCAGTGAATCATTATCCAATACTTTATATTTAATCCGCTCCATGTCTCCACGGATCCGCATGGCTGGTTGTTGTCCTGCTACAAGATGCAAATCTGAAGCGCCCTGTTCATTCATTAATTTGAAAAATGCATCAATCTTTGCCATAGTACTCCTTTTTTCCCTGACATGTTGATGAAATAACCATTTGAAAATAAATACCTTATCACTGCAATATTTATGCCGTTAATACAGGTTGTTTTGTTTTGACAAACACCATGTGAATATGTATTTAGATGAATTTCAATTTATTTATTGAATATAAAAGGATTTTGAAATAATGTCGGAGCAAGCAATTGAAATATATACAGATGGTGCATGTCAATCAAACCCGGGACCTGGCGGTTGGGGAGCAGTCATTCTTTATCCGAACAGGCTGCCGCTAAAAATAAATGGCGGGGAAAAAAGTACGACCAATAATCAGATGGAGCTTACTGCTGTTATTAAAGCACTCGAATCAATCGAGGGATCGCAGGATAAAATTTCACTATACACAGATTCTAAATATGTAAAAGAAGGTGTTACAAATTGGCTTAAAAAATGGAAACAAAACAAATGGAAAACGAGTCTGAACACACCTGTAAAAAATCAAACGCTTTGGCAGCGTTTGGATTCCTGTGCAAAAGAGTGGGATATTCAATGGAAATGGGTCAAAGGTCATGCGGGCAATAAATGGAATGAAACGGCAGACCAGTTGGCCAGAGAGGCAGTCCCAAATGTCAAGCCTCAGGCAGAGCAAAAAACTGATAAACTGCCCATTGACGATCCTGATGCCATCCATATTTTTATTGCCATTGCTTTTTCATCAAAAAAGAAAGAAGGTGCCTGGGCTGCTTATCTTCGTTATAAAACCCACACAAAAAGTGTATCAGGAAAAGTTGAAAATTCAAGTAGTAATCAAATTCATATTTGTTCGGCAATTGGCGGGTTGAAATTAATAAAAAGAAAATATCCCATCCATGTATATACCTTATCCGATTACCTTAAGGACGGCGCATCTATCTGGATTCGGAACTGGCATAGAAACAACTGGAAAACAAAAGAAGGTGTACCGGTAAAACATAAAGATTTGTGGATTGCTCTTCAGAAATTGACACAGGGCTGTCAGATAATTTGGCACCGCGTTTCAAAAAAAAAATTGCCCAGAGAATTGAAAATGATTAAAGATATGGCGCAAAAAACTTTGAATTGATAGTCTGTAACTTCAACAAACTATGCTCTTGAAAAAGGAATATTCGGGTCGTTGATCATATCCAGATCGAAGTTGTCTGAGTACTGATAACAAGGAATCTCCCATCAGACTGTCAATTTCATCAATAAAAAATACCAGAGGTTTTGAAAGTTCGGCGCACCATCAATTAAGGTGTGTATGCGTTGAATTCGACTGTCAATGTCAACCATGTAATGCTTTTCAGTATTGCATGGTCCTGAGGCATTAAAAAATTTTTTCATGATTTACGCTCTAAGGAAATCTCTGATAATAAGTTCCTCATTTAATAAATTGCATTCCTTTTTTTTGAACCAGGATTACACTGAAGAAGATGAATAAGATGAATTAAAAGTGTATCATTTCATCTTATTCATCTTCTTCAGTGTAATCCTGGTTCAAAAAAGAATAGCATTTACTCTTTCTGAAATGAGGAACTTATTAACAGAGATTTCCTAAGTTGTTATGAGAAATCTATATCATAACAGGTTCGGTTTATAAATGGAACTTAATTTTCGTGAATCCCTAAGCCTTTATAATTTAGAAGAATATCGACTTGACTTTTTGTATCATTTAAATATATCTTAGGAAATCTCTGATAATAAGTTCCTCATTTAATAAATTGCATTCCTATTTTTTTGAACCAGGATTACGCTGAAGAAGATGAATAAGATGAATTAAAAGTGTATCATTTCATTTTATTCATCTTCTTCAGTGTAATCCTGGTTCAAAAAAGAATAGCATTTACTCTTTCTGAAATGAGGAACTTATTATCAGAGATTTCCTTAAAACAATTCAAGAAAGTTATTTAACATATCAAGATAGTCTGACAAATACTTTATTAATTAAATAAAATTTAAGGAGTATTCATGATGAAACAAGTATTGACTCACCTGATAAAATTTCTATTGTTATTGTCCCTTTCTTCGTTTTTTTACCCAATCAATCTTTACGCAAAATCATTTAACAATGTTCAAATTACAGTAGGCGTACAAAATGTTTCAGCCATTGGCAACCCGGCGATGGTACATGCAAAAACATGGGAAAAAAAAACCGGTGGCACTGTCAAAGTATTGCGGCATCCTTTCAAGGATTTATTTCAGTGCTTTCTTCAGTCCATGACTCAAAAAGAACCTGTTTATGATGTCATTTTATTTGCACCTGGCTGGGCGGGAGATTTTTTTCCTTACCTTGATGAATTACCTGATGAACTGGCTGATGATCCTTCCTTTGATGATATTCATCCCACCTACCGGGATCGTCTGATGAAATGGGATGGCCGATGGATTGCTGTCACAGTTGATGGCGACTTGTTCAATGGATATTTTCGTAGAGATTTGTTTGAAAATGAAAAAAATAGAACCGATTTTAAAAAACAGTTCCATTACAAACTTGATATTCCGGAAACATGGAAAGAATATCACGATATCGCCAATTTTTTTACAGGTCGAAAGGATGTCAATGGCACACTGTTGTATGGCACATCCGAAGCTTTTGCTTTTGGGGGGCAGCAATTTTGGGATGTATTCAGTCGGGCATCCGCCTATACCAATCATCAAGATCATCCGGGTGCCCAGTTTTTTCATCCTGAAACCATGACCCCGCAAATCAATAATCCTGGCTGGATTCGGGCGGTCACTGAATATGTTGATATCCTGAAATATTGCCCGCCTGACGCAATTAATTTTGACATTGTTCAGGTTCGTAAAGCCTTTATCAGCGGAAAAACTGCGATGGCACTGGATTGGGGCGATATCGCCCAAATTTCGGCGGATCCAAAAGAATCGAATATTGTTGGCAAGGTCGGATATTTTGTACTTCCAGGTACACGCACGGTATGGAATATAAAAATACAAGACTGGGATAAAATGCAACGCCCTCATATGGCACCATTTCTTGCATTTGGTGGCTGGGTGGCCGGTGTTCCCAAAAACAGCAAACATAAAGCGGCTGCATGGGATTATATCATGTGGTATACTGACCCAAAAAACAGCATTAAAGATGTTGTCACCAGTGGAACAGGAATTAACCCCTATCGGTTTACCCATTTTACCAACATTGATGCATGGACAAAGGCCTTATCCTATCAGGCAGCATCAGAATATCTGTCTGTTTTACAGAACAGCCTTGATGCCCCATGTGTTGCGCTGGATCTGAGAATTCCCGGGTTGCACCGTTATACACGATCCTTTGAAATTGAATTGACACGCGCTTTAAAAAAGGAAATAACTGTTATTGCTGCATTAGATAATATTGCGCATAAATGGGATGAAATTACGAACGAGCTGGGAAGAGAGCGACAATTATCAATTTATCGCTCTTCAATGGGATTACCCCCTTTAAATAAAAAATAATTCGTATTACATTTAAGGAGAATGAAAAATGTCCTGTTATAAACGTATGTTAGTATTGGTCATTGTGTGTATGGGAATATATTGCAGTTTACATGCATCTCAAAAGAAACAATATGTGATTGGTTTTTCTCAAACAACCACAACAGAACCCTGGCGATTGTTATTTAACAAGGAACTTCGCCAAGAAGCCAGCAAATATCCAGATCTTAAACTGATTGTTCGTGATGGAAAAGATGATATTCACAAACAGATTGCTGATGTTGAAGATTTTATCCGGATGAAAGTTGATGCCATATTGATTTCACCCAAAACAGCCAGCGAACCGACTGATGTAATTAACAAAGCGCACGCATTAAACATTCCAGTTATTGTATTGGATCGAGATATTACAAATGATCGCTATACCCAGTTTATTGGTGGAGATAACAAAAAAATTGGCCGTGCAGCTGGAGAATATATTGTCCGGTTAATGGGTGGAAAAGGGAAAGCCATCGGTAATATTCTGGAAATATGGGGTGGCAAACGTTCCACACCAGCTCTGGATAGACATCAAGGCTTTTATGAAATTGTCAGGAAGGAGTCTGGCATTCAATTGTTAGGTGATGGCAAAGATGGTGACTGGAAACAGGATAAAGCTTATGAAATCATGGCTGATGCCATTGATAAGTTTCCCAAAATTGATGTGGTTTATGCCCATAATGATCCAATGGCTTATGGTGCTTATTTGGCGGCAAAAGATATGGATATTCACAAATCCATCCGGTTTTTTGGCATTGATGGCATTCCGATGGAAGGTGTCCGATGGGTTCATGAAGGCATTCTCACGGCGACATTCTTATATAAAACACCGGGAGATGAGGGAATTCGTCAGGTCATGCGCCTTTTATCAAAAGGTGAGAAATTGCAAAAACGTATATCATTACCCACGTTAGTCATTGATAAAGCCAATGCACGTCAAATACTCGAAAAAAATGGCTTAATTAAAAAGTAAAATATTATGAAATGGTTTAAACATTATTTATCGCGTCTCTATATCTCATTTTTATGTATCTGGTTATTGGTACTGTTTTCCACAGCCTTTTCCATATTTTCTTTCTATCGATTCGGAAAGGTCATGGATAGCACTGTTGGCAATTCTATTCCTGAAATGCTGGCAGCCATGCGTTTATCTGAACGAAGTGCCTTACTCACCGCCATTGCACCAGTCCTAACAGCATCAGAAAATGTCACCCAGCTTCGTGAAACCTCTTATCGAATGGATCTGTTAGTGAATGATTTAAATATAAATCTTCAACGTCTGGCTTCCCGCTCAATGAAAGCAATGGTTGACAATATAAAAAAATCCAGCCAGGAAATGACGCAAACCCTTTCCGATATCAAAGATGCCACTCTCAAACGCATTGACTTAACCAATCAGACGCACAATCAAAAACAGGGTATTTTAAAACTACATAATGATCTTGTTGATACAGTTGCGCCAACAATCTACGGGGCAAAATCCCTGGCCGAACTCTTTAGTCGTCGCACTGCCAGAAAAAATACCATACTGGTCAAAAAAATGGTTCAAAATACCATCCGCCCGCTTATTCATTTATACGAAATGCATCATTCAGGACATAAATGTTATGATATGTTGACTTATTCTTCTGATAAAACCATAAAAAGCAGTCCTGATACTCAGCAATGGATTGAAAGCACAACAACACAGGTTGAAGAAATCGGTCACACAATAGAACCTTCGGATTATACACGGTTGACACAAACACTTTCAAACCTTCATACATGTATTTCAAACATTGCTGAAGCAACAAGCCTGACACTTCAGAATCAATTCAAGTTGGACGCTGCTCAGGCATTGGACAGATGTTTGAAACATCTCAAACATATCATAGATACCAAAATTTTGTTAATTGACGGTTTTTCAAAGGAAGCGAAAGATGCATTTAATGCATCCATTGATGAACTGATGAATGGTACAGTAAACGATATGGGATATGCTTTGAATATCAAGGCTGAAGGAAATTTGTTAATCAGTCTTTTTAGTGCTGCAATGGATGTTTACCAGATGGATCAATTGTCAAATATTCAAAGCCTGTATCATCGCTCAAAAAATACCTTTCATCAGGCAGCAGAAATATTTCAATCCAGTGCCCTGGCCAAACGAAACCCAATTTTAGCAGAAAATATCTCAAATATTGAAACTCGTATCTTAGCCTTTGGGGAGGGGGCGGAGTCCATATTTAAAATTCGTCAAAAAGAAATTGCACTTCGCAATTCAAGCAACCTGCTCATGCAAAAAAATCGTGAAATAACCAATCGCATGACGCACGATATTGATCTTTTGGTTGAAAAGGTGAATAACGATGTTGCCCAACTTCAAACCAACATGAAACTGGGACAAAAAACCGGCAACTCTGTATTGATTGCTGTTTGTGTCATCAGTTTATTTCTATCTGGCCTGATTGCCTATATTTCTGTCAAAGTCTTTGGTGCTCACGAGCGAGATCTTATCAAAGCGAAGGAATCTGCTGAAGTGGCTGCACAAGCCAAATCTAACTTTCTGGCAAACATGAGCCATGAAATCAGAACACCCATGAATGCAATTATTGGAATGTCTGATTTATTAATCTCAACGGAGTTATCAAATCGACAACGCGAATATCAACAGATTATCAATACATCTGCGCATTCGCTATTAAGTTTGATTAACGATATTCTTGATTTTTCTAAAATTGATGCCGGCAAACTTGACATGGAAGAAACAAATTTTTATCTGAATGAAACCATTGAAGAAATCACTGATATGTTTCGCGAAAAATCAGCAGAAAAAAATCTTGAACTTGTTGTTCATATTGAAGAAGATACCCCAAATGAATTGGTGGGAGATCCATCCAGGCTGCGTCAGATTATTGTCAATTTGATGTCCAATGCGGTGAAATTTACTGATAAAGGAGAAATATATCTCCGGATTTTAACCCTGGAAAAAACAGATAACCATGCGTTTATTCAGTTTTCAGTAAAAGACTCAGGTATCGGTATTCCCAATAAATTGGTCAATAAATTGTTTTCCGCTTTTACCCAGGCGGATGAATCCATGACAAGAAAATACGGTGGAACGGGTCTGGGATTAAGTATTTGCAAACGCCTGGTGACGATGATGGATGGCGAGATACAGGTTGAGAGTGAACCAGGAACGGGCAGCACCTTTACGTTTACAGCACAATTTTCCAGACATAATGAAATCAAAACAAATCGTTCGTACACGATCTCTGATGCCATACAGAATGCGATGATTCTGGTGATAGACGACAATCAAAACAGTCTCAATGTTACAAAAAGCATTCTGGCTTCTTTTGGTTTTCAGTGTACACTTTCAAAATCTGGCGGCGATGCACTGGCATTCCTCAATGATCCAACATCAAAAAAGCCGGATCCGATTTTAATTATCATTGACTATTTCATGCCGGGCCTCAGTGGTATTGATACTGCCAGACATATTAAAAATTCTGAGCAATTTCAGGATACCCCTGTCATTCTTATGAGTGCCTTTGGTAAAGAAAAGGATATTGTTGCAGATGATCGTATGTGGATTGACGCATACATCGAAAAACCCCTGAAACAGACTCACTTGTTTGATACGATTATGTCAGTTATTAGCGATCAAAATCTGTCTGATAACCAATTCTCCCAAAATTTTAAGACACGACAATCTGATTCCCAGGTTCACGATCGTTCACAATTGGCTGATATGACTCAGATTCGCATCCTGCTTGCTGAAGATAACTATTTCAATCAACGTGTGGCACTGGAAATACTGGAAAGTGAAAATTTTTCTGTTGATGTCGCAAACAATGGTCAGGAAGCAATTGATGCGGTATCAACCGACAGATATGACCTTGTGTTAATGGATATCCAGATGCCAAAAATAGATGGTTATGAAGCCACACGTCGCATCAGGAAAATGTCCAATCTGAAATCCCTTCCCATTATTGCCATGACAGCCCATGCCATGAAAGGGGACCGCGAATTATGCATTGATTCCGGTATGAATGACTATATTACCAAACCCATCAACAGAGACCAACTTTTTGATATGATCAAAAAATGGATTTACAATAAGGCCGAAACAATTCACAATCAAAAGGCCACAAATATGAATACACAGGGATGCCCTGAAGATCAATCGCCTGAAGAAGAAATATCAAAAAAAGATCAATCGGAAAGAAATGAATCTCAACCAGAAATGGATGTCACACCCCGTGAGGAAAAAGAATCTCAACACGTAAAATCAGACAGGAAGACCACTGAAAAACCTTTGATTGATTATGATGAAGGATTGGAACGTCTGGGGGGGAATAGCAATGTATTTATGCAATTATTACAATATTTCTGTTCTACTTATACGGGTTTTGATTTAAAAATAAAGGATTGGATAAACTCTGATTATGAATTGGCAATTAGGGAAGTTCACAGTTTTAAGGGGGCTGCAGGAAATTTATCAGCACATTCTCTGCAATCTGCAGCTTTAAAATTGGAAACCGCCCTGAAAGAAAGACAAACAAAGCAACTGGGCACTTTAATAGAAAACTTATCCTGCATGTTAGTCAAAACGATCTCCTTTATTGAAAATCTGCCCGATTATCCCGGCACCACGATAGAAACAGATGATTCTTCATCAAATGATCACCCTGAACCCCATGAAGAAACGACAGAACCCGATAAAAATGAGATGCATGAAAATTTTGAAAATCAAGACAACAAATGCCTTGAGCAGATCAAACAGTTCATGCCTGATTTAAAACAATTATATTTACTTCTTGACGAAGCTGATCCTGTCGGCATCCCAGAATTGGCGAAATCCCTTGAGCATGCTTTTGAACTATGTGGATGTAAGTCCAAACATATTAAAATGATGAATTTCATTCAACAATTTGACTTTTACTCTGCCAATGAAACTTTTCGAGAAATGATTTCTGAAATTGGTCTGGATGAACAACTGTTAAAGGATTAATTGTATTTCATTCTCGACCAAAATTTAAAGATTAAGAGAACAAATATTGGCATATCCGGAGCTTAAACATATGAAACACTGTTTGAAGAACAAAAACAGAATCCATTCTTGCCACTTTTTTTAACAAGATACATGGCTTTGTCTGCACGATTCAATAAATCATTTTCATCTTTGCCATCAATGGGATAAAAACTTAACCCGATACTTGCACCAATATTGAATACGTAATCTTTTACACGATATTCCTCTTTGATTGCATTGATTATCTTGATTGCAATTGCATTTGTATCACTTTCATCTTTGATATCCTGAAGAATAATGCCAAACTCATCGCCCCCTAAGCGGGCCGCAGTGTCTGTTTCTCTCACAGCACTTTTTAGACGTGTCCCGACAGTCTGTAATACATGATCCCCCATTTCATGACCAAAATTATCATTAATTGCTTTAAATTTGTTTAAATCAATAAACATGAGACCAACCTTCGTTTTATAGCGATGGGCACGTGAAAAGGCCTGAGACAGTCGATCAAAAAATAATCGTCTGTTGGGCAGGTCGGTCAGGGTATCGTATAGGGCCAGATATGTAATTTTATTTTCTGCTTTTTTTCGTTCAATGGCATATTTTATGGAACGTGATAAGAGCGCAGATGTAATATTTCCCTTTAATAAATAATCCTGCGCACCATTATTGACTGCCAATAAAGCGGCATTTTCATCCTCATGAGCAGTACTGACAATAATTGGAATGTCAAGCATTTGTGCGTAAAGCGTATCAAACGTTTTTATTCCCTGACTATCTGGTAAGAATAAATCCAATAAGACGACATCAGGTTTTTCTTTTTGAAGAAAAACCAATCCACTCTTGAGATTATTCACCGCCTCTACAAAATATACTGTTTTTTTTCTTTTACTGAGCAATTCTCGAATTAACAGAATGTCAATGGGATTATCTTCAATCAGCAAAACATGGGTTATGGGTTCAGACATAAAGCATTCCTTTAAATTACTCCTCTCCAATCACTTGACGTAATTCAGTATTGAGTTTTTCAAAGATATTGTCCAATGCTTCAATTTTACTGGCAGCCAGGTTAATATCAGAAGATTTACCGGCCTGTTCAATGTCAAATGCAACCTGTTTGAGTTCCATTGCCCGAATATTGTATGCTGAACCTTTTATCGTATGTGCAAATAATGTAATACGTTCCGGATCATTCGCTTTGATTGCCAGTTTAATTTGTTTAATCTGGTTTGGTACTTCCTGAACAAAGAGCGCGATGAGTTGACGAAATAAGTCCATATCCCCATCAATACGATCAAGAATGGCTTTTTTATCAAAATTTTTTGATGGGATACTTGATCTGTCCTTTTTTCGCTTTTGTTTTGTTTTGACATTACTATTACCGAAATATTTTTCAAGCATGGACTGTAGATCTTCGGGTTTAAAAGGTTTTGATAAATAATCGTTCATTCCGGCGTTCATGCACTTTTTTCTATCCTGGGACATGGCATTTGCTGTGATTGCAATGATGGGTACTTTATGATTGATATTCGGATCCTCGCCACTTCGAATAATTTTTGTTGCCTGAATACCATTCATAATTGGCATTTGAACATCCATAAGGACAAGATCAAAATTTTTCTTTGCAAGCATATCAATGGCTTCCTTGCCATCATTTGCGGTCTCTACATGATATCCCATTTTATTCAGGTATACACTTGCCAGTCTTTTATTCATCTCACTGTCTTCAACCAATAAAATATGGCGTTGCTGGGATTCTTCTTCTGAAATTGAAAATTTTGTTATGATATTATTTGATACATTCCCTGTTGATTCTGATAAATTTGTATTGAATATTTTTTGAAGGCTTTTATGAAGTAACGACTGTTTAACAGGTTTGTTGAGATAGGCTGCAAAACCAATATCCTGCAGCATGGAAATATCACCCCGCTGCCCAACAAAGGTGATCATAATCATGGGGATATGGCAAATTACTGGATCAGATTTAATCATTTTGCCAAGCTTTATGCCATCAATTTTGGAAAGATGCATATCTATCAGTATCAGATCAATGGGATGACTTGTATTCAAAGAGTCCCGAATCATTGACAATGCACTTTGGCCATCACTTACTTCAAGGTTTTGACATCCAATATTCTCCAGAAGATTGGATAACATGCTTCGATAAGCGGGTTGACTATCTGCAATGAGTATTTTTTTGTCACTCAGGTCCAATTTATCGGAAATCTGAATTTTTTTTCGTGGAATGTATTTATTGAAAGTGGCTGTAAAATAGAATTTAGATCCCGAACCAACTTCACTGATAACCTTAATTTTTCCTCCCATTAATTGAACAATACGACGTGAAATAGCAAGACCTAGACCTGTCCCAGCATAGCTTTTTGAATTTTTTCTATCAACCTGTGCAAAAGGTTTAAATATATTATTCACTTCTGATTCTGGAATGCCGATACCCGTATCTTTTACAGAAATATAAAGCCTTGCCTGTTCATCTGTTTCATCATCTAATTTTATATAAAGTGTGACTTCACCTGAATCGGTAAATTTGACGGCATTCCCCAGCAAATTGATCAATACCTGTCGCAGCCTACCAGGATCTCCCATAAGTTCTGATGGCACATTGGGTTCAATCATACAGGTGAGCCCGACGCTTTTTTCATAGGCATCAAGCGCAACAATATCAACAGTATCTTCAACAGTCATCCGAACATTAAATTGCTGGTTTTCCAATATCAGTTGATCTGCTTCAATACGTGAAAAATCCAGAATATCATTGATCAGGGATAACAAAGAATTGCCTGAAATGCGAATCATATTGAGATATTCGCGTTGTTCATCAGTCAGTTCTGTCCCCATGAGCAGATGTGTCATCCCAATAACACCATTCATCGGCGTTCGAATATCATGACTCATATTGGCTAAAAATCTGCTTTTAAATTTGTTGGCAATTTCTGCATCAATGGCAACCTTATTGGAAAAATCCACAGCTTTTTCCATCTGAATAGTGAGTCTTTTCATTTGATCTATTTGTCTTTGTAATTGAAAATTTCTTTCTTTCAACTCAATTTCATCAAGCTTTCGCTGTGTAATAGCTACGAGTTGCAAATTGATTATTGGACGATCCACTTCGAAATAACCATCCAACAGTGCAGCAGATGCATGGAACCATTTTACGCAATGTAAACGATCATGTAACCGGATATCCAGGTGAAAATTATTCATTAAATGATTGAGAATTTTTTGCTCATGGGCCTTATACATTTGGAAATCATCTGTATAAATATGGTCTATCAACTGAGTCTGACAAAAATCTTCATTAGAATATCCAAGCAGACTTAAAACTTTCTTGTTGCACTTCAATATTTTTCCATAAGGGTTGTAAATAATTGCACTGACACTTGAATTCATAAAAAGATTACGATAACGCGCCTTGCTTAAACGAAGTTGATTCAGGCACATCCGATTTTCCCAGGAAGCCTGGACAGCATTGTTAAGTCTGTCAATATCGAGGGGTTTTTTGATATAATGTGAAACACCCTTATGTAAGGCGGAAATGGCATTATCGATACTGGCGGCACCTGTTATGACAATGGATTGGAGGTCTTGTTTAATTTTTCGTGATTTTTCTATTAAAGAAAATCCATCCATGCCCGGCATACAGATATCTACGATGAGAATATCTGGCATTTCATTTTTAATAATATCAAGTGCTGCAAACCCAGATGCTGCAAGATAAACGTTGTAAGCCGGATTAATTAACTGCAGGCCTTTTTGAACAAAATGACAGATTCGGATTTCATCATCAACAACCAGAATCTTGATGTTGTTTTTTGACTGCACTGCGCCAGACCTCCAATGCTTTAAGTATTTAATATCTTTTAAAAAATTGTATTTTTTTTTGAGGTGTGATTGATATTAATACGGTGCAATAAATATGCCATGAAACTGCTTTGAAGATTGGATACTGAAGCTTTTAATTATTCATCTTCTTCAGCCTAATCATGGTTCAAAATGAATAGAATTAATTCACTCTTTCTGAAATGAGGAACATATTGTAAAAGCATTCCTGAAGATAGTTTATGAATCCGCAAATCTTTTTTTCACAACCAGTATATCATCCAGACAATTAATAAAAAGGTCAACCAGCCGTGGATCAAAATGTACACCTTTTTGGGCAAGGATTTCATCAATTGCATCCTGAACGGGCCATTCTTTCTTATAAGGTCGTTCTGATGTGAGGGCATCAAATACATCACAAACTGCTGATATTCGGCCTTCAATGGGAATATCTTCCCCTGAAATTCCTTTTGGATATCCTTTACCATTCCATTTTTCATGATGTGTCATCGCAATATCATGTGCCATGTGAAGCAGATCAGAATTGCCTCCTTCAAGCAGCCTTCCCCCAATGATGGTATGGGATTTCATGTGTGCAAATTCACCATCAGTTAAACGTGCTGGCTTTAGAAGAATTTTATCAGGAATACCAATTTTTCCCACATCATGCATGGATGCTACATGAAAAATCTTTTCGCATGCAACCTCATCCAGGCCAGCTGCCTTTGCAAGAATTGATGAATAATGACTCATACGAATGACATGCATACCGGTTTCATTGTCTCGATATTCTGCTGCACGCGCCAGGCGATTGATAATGTCCAGTTTGGCCTCAAGAATTTCAGCAGTTTTTTCTTGAACCAATTCGGAGAGATGATCACGATGTTTTTTCAATTCCAGATGTGTCCGCACACGTGCCTTAACAATTTTTTGATTGATTGGTTTCACAATATAGTCCACAGCACCCAATTCAAGCCCCTGTGTCTCATTACGTTCTTCACTCATGGCTGTGATAAAGATTATTGGGATCTCTTTGGTTTTATCTTGTTCTTTCAATCGTTTGCAAACTTCGTAACCATCGAGTTCGGGCATCATGATATCCAATAAAACAAGGTCTGGCGGCTGATCTGCCGTGGCATAGTTCAGCGCGACTTTACCATTGGTGGCAATGGAAAGCTTGTAATCATTTTTCAGTGCTTCAACCAGAACCCTGATATTCACAGGGGTATCATCGACAATTAAAATTTTTTCTTTGGTATGTAAACCAGACATAGTAACCTCATTTCATAGATTTATCAGTCAGTGGTGGGGAAAGATTATATTTTTTATAAATATCTTTAATTTTATCAAATTCAATCATTTTTTTAAGGGTTGTATCAATTTTTTGAAATAAATTGATATGTTTTGATTTCAAAGACATTGCAAAATGGTTGCCAATTTTATTCGCAAATTGATATTTGGCATAAGCATAATCATCAGTCTTCATGGATTTCATAACTTTTTCAAATGCTTTGATATCTAAAATTATTGCCGCATCACACCGACCTCTAACAAATTTTCGTGATAAATCCGCATCATCAACAGAATTAATTTTAAAAATACTTGAGTTATCATTGTATTGATCATAATAGGCTGTCCCTCTTTTGGTGCAAATACGATATTTTTGGAGATCTTCAAATTTTTGGATATCGTTTTCATGTCCTTTTTTGACAGCAAAAACAATGTTTTTTACCTGATATCCAATGGCTGAAAAATATTTAACATCTTCTTTTCGCTCTTTGGTTTTAATGACACGGGGTAAAATATCTATTTTGCCGCGTTTGAGAAGCGCGTAACTTTTCTGAAAGGGGCGGCGAGACCATTTTATCTCTGCACCAACATCCTTGACAGCCATGTTTAGAATATCAATTAACGGCCCTGAACATTCCTTCGTTTCTTTGTTGTAAATCATTTCAGGTGGACGTCGTCTGCAATCCGCTTTGAGAACAATTTTTTCAGCGAAAGATGACGTACACAAAAAAATATTTATCATACAGACCATACATGTTATTTTTTGAATCATTTTTTCCTCCTATAGTTTATTGCCTTTTCGTTGGGCGCATGAACAAGTCAGGGAAATTATCTTAAAACAGTTATGCCTTTTTTTATCATAGAATTAATTCTGGATGAGGCTCTATTCTTTAATCATATTATCTCGGTCTGAAGACTGTTTCATATTGTATAACTCCCACTGCTTTATTTTATATTGCGGAAATTATACCATACAATTTTTAATAAATAAACAATAGAGTATAGGTTTTCAATGTGCCATTGGGTCGTCTTAAAACTGTATGCAGGGAGCGTATGTACAAGTTGGGGGAACATGTTCATGTATCGGAAAAAAATCCTGCTTTATATTGGTTCAAGTACAGTCCCGCTTGCTAACGCGCGCGGCTCTGAAAAATTCGGCAGCTTTTAATCAGAGCCGCGCGCGTTAGCAAGCGGGACTGTACTTGAATCAAATATCAAACAGGTTTTCCGAAGACGCACAAAAGTTAGGCTAATCTAGAATCTGCCCGAAGGCACTATGTACGAATCAGAATTCTCAAAATTAATAGAATTTACTAAATTAAGAAAATATTAGAGTAGTTATGTATCAATTCTTAATTCTGCAAATTCTTAAAATTCTGACTCTAAAAAAAAGGAAATACTAATATTTTTTGATTATTCCCCTAACTTGTACAAATAATTTAAAAGTGTTAATAGATAAGTAGCGATAATCCCATCTCAGGCTGTCCACGTTTTTTTGCAGAACCAGTAATAAGAACCATGTAGTAATGCTTAACTTCGTTATGTGAATAAGGAATAATTATATTGGCCCACTGTTGTCCCTCATTCTTCGGACTGTATGACACTTCAAATTGACAGGTTGAACCTGGTAACAATGTATTTTGATTACATTGATTATCTTGTATTTTAAAAACGTTAGAATATTCTCCAGTAATGAATGGGGGATCAATATGAATCGCTGCCTGATTTTTTTTTGTTTTTTTTAGCCATCTGTTCATATTGACACGACTACGAGAATCAGGAATGTTCCATCGATGAATATTTCCTGGACGCGCTTGTTTCTTTTTAACTTTATTTTTTTCCACAATAGTAATTAATGCTTTTTGATCTTCTTGAGATTCTTCTGAATCTGTTGCACAAAGATAGAATTCTCTGGTTGTATGACTAAGCCCCAAAGGTTGGGTGCCAAAATCAAAATGGTCGACATTCTCTGAGTTATTGTTTAAATCCAGTGCATTACCTGTATCAGCAAGACTTGAAAATATTATTAAGTTTGCCATCAGAATGACAATAAAACACGCTTTTTTCTTTATATAAGTTGGATATATCATATTATCCTCCTTGGAAAGCTATAAAATGTTAAGAAAAAATTACCCTTTTGAAAGTCAATTCGATTTATTTGATATAAAACTTAAATATAAAATATCCTAAAATTTTTTTTCTTTCAGGCAAGGTATTAATTTCTCTATACAATTTATTTTTTACAGGCAAGTTACGTTCTTTACATTTTACATATGCGTAAACCATGCCAGTTGTAAAAAAGTTCAATGAATTATTGCGGGTAATCTGAACATGCTAAAAAATAATATTTCGATATCGCATTTACAGTTTAATCAATCCAATAAAGGCCATCGGTTCTCATTGGATGCTGTATTGCTTGCGCAAAATATATTTCCTCCCAAACAAAGTCGTATTCTGGAATTGGGATGCGGATGTGGTGTTATTTCGATTATTATTGCCAGTCGTTTTCCTGATGTTCAAATTATTGGAATTGATATACAAAAATCTCAAGTTGCCATTGCCAGAGACAATGTACGTATCAATAACCTGAGAGACAGGGTGACAATCCTTGAACATGATCTGCGAACCCTGAAAGGTGGAGATCTCGAACGATTTCATTATATTGTCTGCAATCCGCCCTTCCGCAAAAAATCATCGGGGCGTCAAAATGTCTCCTGTGAAAAACTAATTGCCCGCGAGGAAATGTCTTGTACGCTGAATGATATTCTTGTTGTCAGCCGAAAAATGCTTGTGAATCGGGGGGAATTAAATCTCATATATCCTGCCGGGCGAATTGCAGAAGTGATGATGCAAATGCGTACATTCAACATAAATCCGACAGATTTATTGCCAGTTTACACAAAACCAGATCACCCTGCAAAATGGGGAATAGTAAAAGGGAGGCTGAACTCTCAAAGTGAACTGACAATTCATTGTCCTTTTACCTCATTTCAATCGGATCACTGCCTTTGAAAATTAATTCTTGGATCAATCAAGACATAACAAAAATCAGAAAGCACATTGCCCAACAGACCTAAAACTGATGTCAGGGAAAGGATCCCCAAAAAAACAGGATAGTCCCGTCCTACGATGGCTTCAAGACTCAGGCGTCCCATGCCAGGAATTTCAAAAACTTGTTCAATAACAACCGAACCGGCAAACATAATTGTAAGTATCGAACCAATCCCTGTCGCTATTGGAATTAATGCATTTCTAAGAGCATGCCCCCAAATCGCTCTTTTTTCGCTGCCACCCTTTGCCAATACCATCCGAACATAATCTTTTCCCAATTGTTCCATTAATGAATTTTTCATTAAAATGGTTAATACTGCAAAGTTGCCAATGATATAGCAAATAATGGGAAGGGCCATATGATGAATAATATCAATAATTTTTTCAATAAATGTCAGGTTGGCAAAGGTGTCAGAATAAAAACCAGTGACCGGAAAAAAATCAAAAAAGGCATCAACAGTGCCGCAAAACAACATTTTTAATATCATACCAAAGGCAAAAGGGGGAATGGCATAACCGGTAAAGACAATGATGCTGGAAATGACATCAAAAGATTGGCCATGACGCAACGTTTTGGCAATACCCAATGGAATACAAATTAAGTAAGATAAAACAAAACCCGTAATGCCAAATATCAGTGACACATGAAATCTTTCACGAATGAGTTGCCAGGCAGTCTTATTTGGAAAGGCATATGATTGCATGTGCATTCCCACAACATCAACGAAAAGCCATTTGAAATATCGTTTGTAGATCGGCTGATCAAAGCCAAAATGTTTTTCAATGGCCTCTCGTTGAACATTGGAGATTGATTCCGAATGTTTACCAGAAACTGGTCCTTCAGAAGTTGCCATGCCTTTCATTTTCAGGATCATTTGTTCCACAGGACCACCAGGAACAAATTGAATCAAAATAAAACACATGAGGGTAATTCCAATAAAGGTTGGAATAATCAACAATAACCTTCGGATAAAATAATCAAAACGTTCCATGGTCAATAGTACCTGTTGATTGATTGGCCTGATCCAGTAATTGTTTCATATTGCTCGAAAAAACTTTTTCAAGATCATCAGATAACGAAAAGGCATCCATCACGCAACTGATTGGCACTGCAGGATGATATATGGGCCAATCTGTCCCGAAAATAATACGATCTGCACCAATGGTTTGGCCGGCTTTGGCGATATTTTCTGCGGTTTGTCCGCTTGTTTCAAGGAACACGTTCTCATATTTTTTTGCAAGCCCTAGGGTTTCTTCAAATTCTGCCAAACCCATATGGCTGAGAATAAATGTCAGCCCGGAAAAGTGTTTGATCGCTTTTTCAAAAAATATTGCTTGACTCATACCAGAGTTTTTAACAGGCCATCCCACATGACATTGAACCATCAGTTTGTTTGCCAGACAATGTTCAAATAACACATGCGCCTGGTGGCTATCTGGTCTGACATGTTGGAAGTCTGCATGAAATTTGAATCCACAGGCTCCCATTTTTTTGAAATGATCAAATTGCCCGGCAATATCTGGATGGTCCGGATGGATACTACAAAAGGCTGGCAATTGATCAAAGCCTAGACAGGTTTCAAGTGTGGCCTGTGAAAACAGATCAAAACGACTGACTGCGATAGGTAATACAACTGCCTGCTTTATGTTGTAAGTATTGAGATAATTGATTAAATTGCATCGATTTGCCTGCTCAAGTCCATTGGGAAATGCTTTGAGCATAGATAGGATCTGTGGAATAATTGTAAGCGGAGATCGGCTATTGAGTCCAATAAATGCTGGTTGATGGTATTGAAAAAAAGCCGGAAAATCGGTCAACAGGTAGACAGGTGTCGGACCCGGGCCAATGAGATCTGTCTTTAATGGCGCGACATTAAAAATACCTTTGATCAATAGCAGCAGATTGCCTGGAAAGTCAGATAGTAGCTGGGAGCGATACAATAAAATCTCTTGAATATGTTCTCGTAAATTTTCAAGAAATGTACCCGGCCCGGTGATGTTTAACTGGCCAATCAATAGATTAATTGTTGCATATACACCCAGATGAACGTGGGCATCAATGACATTGTCTGGAAGTTCGCCATTAAGTATAAAGTTGCCAGGCCCTTCCATGCTTAAGTGTTTGCTTATTTTGTTTGTCATAAATATCAAACTCGTCAATATTGTAAAGATAAGTTCTTCATTTCAGAAAGAGTTAATTCTATTTTTTTGAACCAGGATTTCGCTAATGAAGAGAGATATAATTATTTTTTTGACTCTGTATCATTAATTCCCAGATAACCTGTAAAATTTTTTACCACTTTCTGAAATAAATCTGTTTGTCCTTTAACAATATCCTGAATACCAGAGATCAAATCCGGAGAATCCTTTTCTTCTTTATCCATATCAATGATCATACGCAGGTGCTTGATTGTTTCTTCCTGATCTGTACATTTTAATTTTAGCTTTTCGTATTTTCTGATAAGATTGAGATATTCATCTCGCGAAACTGTTTGTTCGCTTGGAATCATTCCCAGAAGCGTGACATACTCTTTCAACGAGTTTTGAAAATCCTGTACAGCCTTTTCAGCCATCATTTTATATTCTGAACTACGTTCAGACAATTGATCAAGACCATAAAATTTTTTGAACATTGCTGGAAGTTCATATATTCCAGTCGCAGATGCAGTAACGCTTTTTTGAACCCATCGCAGCATTTCATCAACCTGCTTTTTGCCTTTAGAAGCACCTATCAGGATGTTTCCAAAAAGTTCGAGAAAATTTTTATCCATTAAGATTCTCCTTAAATTACAAATGGTTAATATGGCGTCTCCGGAAATGATGGCAGCCTGACTGCCTGGTCGTGTAATTGTTCAAATATTTCCTGAGTCTGATCAACAGTATTGCTTTCATGTTTGTTTGCAATTGCATCTGACACATGGTTTTCTACCATATCAGGATCTGGTGGCGCAGCCTCTTCAATTGATGCCGGTGTCACAATTTCCTGTGTTGGGATAATAACTGTTGTTTGGGGTGCTGTTTCATCTGGAGTGTCATCTGTGGATTCTTTTTCTGAAGAACGATTCTCGGTTTGTGCATCGGTTTTGGCTTCTGATGACTCAATTTCTGTTTCACTATCAGATTGGGATTCTGTTTCAGATTCCGATTCAGTATCAGAATCTGAATCTGATTTTTCTTTTTCTTGTTTGTCCTTTTTATCAGTCTGTTCTTTATTAACCGGATGTGATGCATATTTATAATCTGATTTAATCCGTTGAATTTCATCAGGTGAAACGTGTTCGATATCTGATGGCTGATCTCCTGAGTCAACATGGACACGCTGAAAATCTTTCAGAATTGTAGGTGGCAGATTGGGTTTTGCAAGACCGATCACCTCAAGCTTTGTCTTATCGAAGGTTGTTACTGAAGTGCTATCGTGGCTGGCTGTAACAAAAAAATCAGATCCGCGCACACCGATAAGGGCGGTTTGCGTTTTAACTTTATAATCTGTTCGCTTAAAGTTGGACAGTTTACGCACATTAAAACGTGCCTTTCCACGTTTCATACTGATAAAAGATTTTCGCATATTTTTTTTGGGCATAAGGCTGATTTTGTTCAATGTGAGTTGTGATTGTGATCCAATTGTTAATTGACTGCCATCTTGCATGTTTAACAAAACACGTCCGGGCATTTGTGTATACAATGTATCTTTTTGAAAAAGAAGCATGCCTTTGAATACCTTGTAACCAATATTTTGATTGTCATGCACCACAATGGCCGTGCCATCAATTATATAGACCTTGCCAATAGATAATCCAAAACCCGGCACAAAATTCTTTTCAATGGTCAATCCTGATGGTATCTGCGCATTGGCCAATCCGACTAAAATCAATAAACTGAAAATAATATAATTAAACCTTTTGAGTGACATTTTTCCCCCAATTCATTTCAAAATATTAATAGAAATATCGTAACGAGAAGCTGATTGCTGTTTTTGTATAGTCATATTGATCAATATTTGAACTATTCACCTGATGATCTATTTGAAAGGCAGGTTGGATTTTATATTCGATCAATGAAAACTGTGTTAGAAACCATGATAATTTGTCATTTCGACGACGTTGAAAGTTTGAATCCTCGTACATATAATGCCTTACAGAATATCTCCCGCCAAATAACCATTTTAATTGATTGTTTTGAAATCTTATACCACATCCAATTGTTCCTTTTTGATATTTCTTATCGTTTCCATCAGTATCTTTATTCACTATCGAAATACCACTGATAAATGCAAGGTTTTCATTATCCGGGAATGTTCGTTCCATACCAATATCAAAGTTTATGGCCTGTCCATCATAGTCATTATTGACGAAATTATTATAAAAGGCGTATTCAAAATTTGCCAGGAGCTTAAGATACTTACTTTTCTGCCAGGCAATATCATACTCAAGTCCCTGATTACTGGAATATTTTTTATTATTCAGCCAGATATATTCAGGACAAAGGTATAATGAGTGAATCGTATTTATGTGATTGATTTGATAAAAAATCTGCCCCGCACTGCCAACAATATTATAATCTGAAAAATCAACATGATTTGTTTGTAAATGGGAATATTCAATTCCCATGTTATAAATTGGCGATTGGACAAAATTATATCTGCCGCGTAAAAATGTTTTGATCAACAAATCGTCTTTGTCTCCAACCTTTTCGTCAGATGGCACCAACTTGATATTATCATCATAGGTCATTGTAATGTCTGCATATAGATGATAGGGCCTGAACAGTGATGGATTGTCGTTTAAAATGTCCAGCCATTTTTTTGCATCACGTCTTAATGTTCTGGAGTTTGAGTACATTGAAATATTATTGAACAGAGTGTGTGCCTGTGCTGTCTTTCCTGTTTGAAAACAGCAAACAGCCGCATAATACTCACAGTTATCTTTAATATTACTGGGCTGTTTTGCAGATGCCAAAAAGTGGTGAAGTGCAATCTGGTACTGGTCAGTTTTAAATGCACATATACCCGCATAATATTGCGCCATCAAATTATCCGGTTTTTGTTTGAGCGACTGGATAAAATCATTTAAAGCAGCTTGATATTGCTGTGTTAAATAATTAAAATATCCCCGATCATAAATCAAGTCTTCCAGATTTGGATCAATATCATACGCCTGTTCATAATAGTGTCTGGCTTCCATGAAACGTTTCATTTTTTGATATGTTTTTGCCAGATAATGATACACAACCGGATTATCGGGTTGTTTCAACATGGCACGCTTTAGATGAGATATCGCTGATGCAAAATCATTTTCTTCAAAAGCAAAAATGCCTAAATCCAAGTATGGATTGGAATAACCTGTTTCAGAATAGGCTGGAAAAATAAATACGCATATAATTAACATAGCTGAATAAGTTTTCATCAGATATCGAATAATAAAGCTCATCATTATACTCCTGTAGAGATTAATAAATCTAAAATTGTGTAAAAAGAATGTGGCACTGGTGCATTATTACCAAATTTAAACTCATAGAATATCAGAAGTTATAAATTAAATCAAGAACAAATCATTTAAACCGGATTTGTCAGTGTAATCTTGAAGCCATGAAAAAATTATGATATATGGTTGTGAAACGTAAAAATTATTGTTGATATTGGCAAACAACTTAAGCCAGTCAAATTCACTACTAGGTTAAGGATAATAATATGCGATGGCGTTATATACTATGTTTTGTTGGCATACTTTCCATATTTCTAGGACTGACAATGATTATTCCATTGATTTGCAGCTTTCTCACCCAGGATAATTCAATCAGACCCATAATGATTTCAGCAGCAATTACCGAAACAATCGGCTTGATTTTGTTTTATGGATTTCGCATACAGGATAATGATCATATCAGTCCAAGAGAAGGTATTGCCATTGTGGCAATGGGGTGGATTGCAGCCAGTTTTTTCAGCGCATTACCATTTTATTTTGGACATGCATTTGATACATTTACAGATTCGTTTTTTGAATCTGTATCAGGTATTACCACAACAGGGGCATCTGTCATGACAAATATCGAGGCTGTCCCGTGCAGTCTGCTTTTGTGGCGAAGTTTTATTCAATGGTTGGGCGGTATGGGAATTATTGTTTTATCTCTGGCCATTTTGCCCCTGCTGGGTGTTGGTGGGATGCAGATGTACAAGGCTGAGGTGCCCAGTCCCATACCGGATAAACTCAAACCCCGGATTCGTGATACGGCCATGATACTATGGAAAGTATATGCAGGGATTACTCTGGCAGAAATATTTTTTCTGATGTTCGGTGGAATGAGCTTTTACGATGCACTCAACCATGCATTCACGACTATGCCTACAGGTGGATTTTCAACGAAGAATGCATCAATTACCCATTATGATAGCGTTTACATTGAAACAGTCATTACAATATTTATGATGTTGGCAGGAATCAATTTTTCTCTGCACTATCAGGCATTAATTGGTAAGCCCATAACCTTTTGGAAAGATTCTGAATGTCGATTTTTTATCAGTTTTGTTCTAATTATTACAGTCATTGTTACCATTAACATTTATCCAGTCTATGACAGCATTGGCCAGGCTTTTCGTTATGCATCATTTCAGGTTGTATCAATTGTGACGACCACAGGCTATGGTTCGGCAGACTATGAGCTATGGCCATCTATGACACAGATTATATTGTTGTTATGTATGTTTATTGGAGCATCAGCCGGTTCAACAGGCGGTGGTATGAAATGTCTGCGGGTTATGATTTATTTCAAGTACTGTTACAAGGAATTGATCTCATTGATTCATCCTCGGGCTGTCAGGCAAATCAAGGTCAATTATAAGCCTGTTTCTTCAGAAGTTGTCAGCAGTGTGCTGGGCTTTTTGGGGCTTTTTGTCGGATTATTTGCGATCAGCTCGGTGCTTCTTGCATCATTGGGCGTTGATCTGGTGACATCTTTTTCAGCGGTGGCTTCAGCAATTGGAAATATTGGTCCAGGTTTGGGAACAGTTGGCCCCACAGATAATTATGCCAGTTTACCTGCACTGGGAAAATGGTTACTTGTGTGGTGTATGCTTTTGGGGCGTCTTGAAATCTATACAATTATCATACTGTTGCTTCCTGAATTTTGGAGAAAGTAAATAATGATCCAGTATGCATATCAGACAGACAAGGGGTCTATTCCATTTCATAATGAAGATGCCTTTATTTACAGAACCCATAACCATAATCCCGAAGGTTTTGATATTGAATCATATGGTAGTTTATTTACAGTTGCTGATGGTATGGGCGGCCATTGCGCAGGGGAAATTGCCAGTAATATGTCCTGTCAGGCCATGCTGAATTACTATAAACGCACAGACTTGTCACAAGAAACAATGTGGGATCATTTAAAAGGGCTTTATTATCAAATCAATGAAAATGTTTTGTTTCAATCAATGAAAATCAATGATTTCAATGGTATGGGAACAACGCTTACGACATTGATTATCCGAAAAAACAAGGCCTGGATTGCACACGTTGGCGATACGCGGGTATATCTTATTAGAAAACATGAAATGCATCAAATAACCCAGGATCATACCGAAGTTCAAAAAATGGTCGAGCAAGGTTTGTTCACCCAGGAGGAAGCCAACCGGTGCCCTTCGCGTAACATTCTATCTCAGGCCATTGGCGTTGATAATCGTTTGCGCGTATTTACATGGGCTGAATTGATTCAGCCCGATGATATATTTCTACTGTGTTCTGATGGCTTATATGATATGCTTTCGAATGATCAAATATTTTCAATCATACAATCCAATGCAAAACTGCAAGGTGCTTGCAGGAAGTTAATAGATAAGGCAAAGCTTGCAGGGGGTGCGGACAACATTACGATTATCCTGGTAAGAGTTAAAGAAATTTTGGGAGGAATTACAAATGTATGATGTGAACCAACAGGGGACGATAACATGGGAAAAATTTTATTAATTCGTCATGGTAAAGCGGGATTTGGTGAAAATGACTATGATCAATTATCAGATGTGGGTAAATATCAAGCACAGATTACCGGACATTTTTTTAAACAGGCAGATATTCAACCAACTAGAATATATTCAGGCACGTTGAAACGTCAAAAAAGTACGGCTGAAATTGCCTGTGTGCATGCCGGTTTTTCATCTGAAATTCAAATGGATTCCATCTATAATGAATATGATTATCAGGGTATTATTGATTGTCTTCTGCCAGGTTTAATCGCAGATAATCCATCAATTAACGATGATTTGAATAAGGCTTTTTCTGATTATCCAACATTTGAACGTATTTTCTCAATGCTCCTAACGCGCTGGATATCAAAAGCGTATGATTCAAATGACATTGAATCTTTTGACGCATATACAAGAAGGGTCATACAGGGGATTGATCATATTGCTGATAATACCAATGATGACGATATTACCCTTGTTTTTACCTCCGGAGGATTAATTGCAGTATCATTGCATTTGATATTGAGCATACCGCCCATTTCAGCCTTAAAATTGGGATGGTCAATATATAATTGCTCAATAACATCTTTTTATGCATCAAACCAGAAATATCGTCTCGAAACATTTAATTCAGTGGCTCATCTTCAAATGAATTCCAGAGACGGCATTGTAACATTGATTTAAATAATTTTTTTAAGAATTCCAAAGGAAGCATTATGCAAATAAACATTAAACCCATTGGCTATGTAAAAAGTGATATCAAACAGTCCACATTTCAGCAAGATATTGATGTTTCAGAAAGAAAACGACAAAACCAGCTAAAATACAAGCAAATAAAAGAAACCATATCTGAATTGATTATTGATCCTGCCTATGCGGATATGCTTGATGGTGTGGAAACCTTTTCTCATATTGTCGTGATATACTGGCCACATTTACTCACCGATGAACAACGCAAGCTGAGAAAAGTTCATCCCATGGGAAGAAAAGATTTACCGGTACAAGGAATATTTGCCACCCGATCTCCGGCGAGACCCAATTCTATTTTGATTTCAACAGTCGCGCTTCTCAAAAGACAAAACAATGTTCTTCAAGTCAAAGGCCTGGAAGCTCTCGATGGGAGCCCTGTTTTAGATATCAAAACATATATTGAAATCAGTGACCAGGTAACCAACCCTGTTTTTCCAGAATGGGTATATCAAATAAAGCGTGAATTAGAGAATGAAACAAATCAGTGAGCCACAATTAAATGTATCAATTGCACCCGGCCTGACATTAAAAAATCCGGTAATGACAGCATCCGGAACATTTGGCTATGGCCAGGAATATTCCCCATTTGTTGATTTAAATCAACTGGGAGCAATTGTTGTAAAAGGACTGTCCCTTGAACCAAACCCGGGCAACCCGCCGCCACGAATTATTGAAACTCCTTGCGGTATGCTCAATGCCATTGGCCTGGAAAATGTTGGACTGGCAATTTTTGTAAAAGAAAAGCTGCCTTTTTTAAGTCAGTTCGATACACCGGTAATTGTTAACATTTATGGCAAAACAATTGATGAGTACGCACTTCTCGCAGAAAAAATGGAATATTTGAACCAGGTTGCCGCAATAGAGGTTAACATTTCATGCCCCAATGTAAAGGCAGGAGGCGTCGCTTTTGGTACTGATCCAGATCTGGCTTACTGTGTTATTGATGCAATCAGAAAAAATACAGGAAAACCCTTAATTGTAAAATTATCACCCAATGTGACAGATATTGTACAAATTGCCAGGTCAGTAACAGAAGCAGGCGCAGATAGCATATCTTTGATTAACACGCTGACAGGTATGGCAATTGATATTCATCGAAGGAAGGCGTTTCTGGCAAACACAATTGGAGGTTTATCCGGGCCAGCGATTAAACCTGTCGCGCTGAAAATGGTCTATCAGGTAGTTCAATCTGTTACGATTCCAGTGATTGGTATTGGTGGCATTATGACCGCATCAGATGCACTCGAATTCTTAATTGCTGGTGCGCAGGCAATTCAGGTTGGCACAGCAAATTTTATCAATACCCACGCAACAATTGATATTGTTCAGGGTATCCGCAATTATCTTATTCAACATAATATTCAAAATATTTCTCAACTAATTGGATCAATCAATGAATGAAACAACTTTTCGCCCAAAGATCCTTGCACCTGCCGGAGAACGAGATTCTTTTCTGGCTGCTTTATCAGCAGGTGCTGATGCGATTTATTGTGGTGTCAAATCTTTTTCTGCCCGTATGCAGGCACAAAATTTTAATGTAGACGAACTGGCAGCATTGACTTCGTTGGCACATGAAAAAAATGCCGCTGTGTATTTGACGTTAAACAGCATGGTTCGAGAATCAGAAATAATTGGTATGGACCGGTGGCTTGCAAATATACTCAAAAAAATTAAACCAGATGCTCTGATCATACAAGATTTATCTTTTATATTTTTGGCACGATCTCAGGGATTTAAGGGAGAGATCCATTTATCCACACTGGCCAATGTCAGCTTTTTTGAAGCACTCAGATGGATACAAACACACATGGATGTCGATTGTGTTGTTTTGCCGAGGGAATTATCGATTGATGAAATCAAAAGTATGGCCAATGCCTGTTCAAAAAAATTATCTCTGGAAGTATTTGTTCATGGGGCATTGTGTTATGGAGTTTCTGGTCGATGTTACTGGAGCAGCTTTTTGGGCGGAAAAAGTGGTTTACGCGGGGAATGTGTTCAACCATGCCGTCGCATTTACGATTATAAAGGACATAAAAAACGATACTTTTCATGTGCAGATTTGTGCCTGGATGTTCTGGTTAAGACACTTTTAAAGATTCCGCAGGTTCGCGCCTGGAAAATCGAAGGCCGAAAGAAAGGGCCTCACTATGTCTATCATACAACGATGGCATATAAAATTTTGCGTGATCATGGCAATGAACCTGATCAAAAAAAAAAAGCACTGGCTTTGCTTGAATACGCCCTGGGACGTCAAGGTACGCATTATCATTTTTTACCACAGCGTCAGTTTCATCCCATTTCAACAGAAACAGACACCGGATCAGGGTATAAAATCGCCAGGGTGTCTGGAAAAAAATCAAATTGTTTTTTTTCTCCAAGAGAACCCCTTTTTCCTGGTGATCGCTTGAGAATTGGATATGAAGATCAAAAAGGGCATCATATCCAAAAAATGAAACAATCCATTCCAAAAGGGGGAAAATGGTTTTTTCAAAAAAATGCAGGTATCCCATTACCTGAAATTGGCACGCCTGTTTTTTTGATTGATCGAAAAGATCCCTCACTGATGTCAAACATAAAGGCATTAAATGATCAACTTGGAGTAATAGAGAATGAACACTCATCCGTATTTCAACCTGGCAACAGACAAATTATTTCAAAACGATCTGGTGGAATATATCGAAATACTTTAGATATCAGTGTGTTCAGGCAAATTGAAGGGGGAAACCATCGACATCAGCAGGGTGCCTGGTTATCTCGAAAAAATGTCGAAAAAACATCAAAAAAATTGATATCAAATACATGGTGGTGGCTGCCACCGGTAATCTGGCCAGAACATGAAAGACAGTGGGAAAAAAGAATATCTACAGTGTGGCAGCTTGGTGCGAGGCGTTTCGTTGTTAATGCCCCCTGGCAGGCTGGTTTTTTTAATACGTCAAAGTGTCAATTATGGGCAGGCCCATTTTGTAATGTCAGCAATTCGTATGAAATCAAACTGCTTGAAAGTAAAAAATTTTCTGGTGTAATTATCTCCCCTGAACTGACAAAAAATGATATTCTATTTATTCCTGAAAAGATTAAATTGCCATTGGGCATTGTGATATCAGGTCTCTGGCCATTGAGTATTTCTCGCATTCCCCCTTCAGAAATTCGTCCCAATCAATTGTTTATGAGTCCAAAAGGTGAAATGTCCTGGTACAGTATTTATGACGATCATCTTCACTGGATATTTCCCAATTGGCGGATTGATCTTATGGCATTCAAACATGCGCTGATAAAGGCGGGATATTATATGTTTGTTGATTTGAAAGAGCCTGTACCGAAAAGTGTTGATATCAAAGTACGGCCGGGGCTTTGGAACTGGGAATAATAAAAGTTAATCAATACAATGCCTTGAACAATAAGCCTTGACAATAGCAGTAAATGAATATTATACGTTTAAGGAATTCATACGATTACCATTTAACCTAAACAAACAGGACGATACCAATGACAAACATATCATTAACAGAACGAAAAAAAATTCAAAAAAAGTTATCATATACGCCCAAAAGTGCCTGGGATAGTTTACATTCCAGAGAAAAAACAAAGCTGGAAGAATTTTCTGATCGTTACAAACTTTTTTTGTCTCAATCAAAAACAGAGCGAGAAGTGATTCGCTCAATTGAAACAGCTGCCCAGCGCAATGGTTTTCGAGATATCGGAAAAAAGAATAAGCAAATTTGTGTATCAAGACATGGTAAATGTCTTGCATTGGCTGTATTGGGCCAAGTGCCAATGAACCAGCGTATGCATATCATTGCCGTTCATGTTGATGCCCCCCGACTGGACTTAAAACCCAATCCCTTATTTGAAGACGTGGACCTGACCATGCTAAAAACGCATTATTATGGTGGAATTCGCAAATATCAATGGTTGGCCCGTCCCATGGCAATTCATGGCATTGTTATCAAAAAAAATGGTGCGCCATTCGAATTTGTGATGGGTGAAAATGATACCGATCCTGTTTTTACCATTCCGGATTTGTTGCCGCATCTGGCCAGAAAAGTACAGGATAATAAAAAAATTTCTAATGGGTTTGAAGGTGAAAAGCTCAATGTCATTATTGGAAATATGCCATTTGGTGATGATCGACTGAAAGATCGATTTAAAACAAATATCTTAAAATATCTCTATGATCGGTTTGAAATGGTTGAGTCAGATTTTATCAGTGCTGAACTTGAAATTGTTCCCGCTGGGCCTGCACGGGATGTGGGCGTGGACAGCAGTATGATTGGTGGATATGCACATGACGATCGATCATGTACGTTTTGCGCACTGGAAGCCATTCGCGAACTTAAAAATCCATATTATACTGCCATGGTGTTGTTTTATGATAAAGAGGAAATTGGTAGTGATGGCCATACAGGTGCAAAATCACTCATGCTCGAGCATTTTGTCCGTGAACTGGCGTATGCCAAAAATGAAAAAGCTGATGAACGTTTTGTTTATAATGCATTACTGAATGCGCGTGCACTATCTGGTGATGTTAATGCCGGGGTGGACCCAAATTTTCAGGAAGTGCATGAAAAGCTGAATGCCGCTATATTGGGAAGAGGGGTCAGCCTGATGAAATATACTGGCAGTAGAGGAAAATATGGTTCCAGTGATGCCAGAGCGGAATATATTGGCTGGTTGCGACGATTATTTTATGATCATAAGATATCCTGGCAAACAGGTGAAATTGGTAAAGTTGATGAAGGCGGCGGCGGAACCATTGCCAAATATCTGGCTGAATATGGCATGGATATTATTGATTGCGGCCCCCCCATTTTATCCATGCATTCACCCTTTGAATTAATCAGTAAAGTGGATCTTTATATGACGTTCCTTGCATATCGCACGTTTCTTGAGTCAAAACAATGAAAAATATATCTTACTTTTTAATCATTATTATTTTATTGGGTATCATCCCTGGGTCTGACAACGAATCATGGGCTGCTTCCAAACAATTTTTGAAAAATATTCAATCACATGATGCCATCTATGTAATTGATGATCTTGGTCACAAAATTCTTGAAAAACATGCAGATCAGCTCTGTGTACCGGCATCCATATTAAAAATTATTACGTCACTGGCTGCATTTCATTATCTTGGATTGGACTATCGTTTTAAATCAGAATTCTATAGAAGTCATGATGGAAAATTAACTGTAAAAGGCTATGGTGATCCTGTACTGGTCTCTGAAGAACTGGAAACAATTGCATACAAAATTCAAAAAAAATACTGGCGTTTTTCTGGAATTCGTCTGGATGCAACATACTTTCAACAAGGTATCCGCGTACCAGGTATCACCCGAACGTTTAATCCTTATGACGCACGCAATGCCGCCTTGTGTGTCAATTTTAATACAGTTTGTTTTCAACGTATGAAAAATGGCAAATTGATCAAAGGAGAGCCGCATACGCCTCTCATACAGTATGCACGAGACAAAATAAGGCATTGGATGCCTGACGGGCGTGTCAATTTATTTCGTAAGCATCAGGAGATAGTCTTTTACGCTGGCCATCTCATGCATTATTTTCTGGAAAAACAGGGCGTTGATATTCCTTGCACCATTGAGCAGGGCACTGTGACTTCAAAAGATGAATTGCTTCTTACACATTTGTCAGGGGCAACTGTAGAGGAAATCGTGTCCATGCTGCTGAAATTTTCAAATAACTTTATAGCCAATCAACTGCTGCTGAGCATCGGCGCAAAGGTCTATGGACCGCCAGCCACACTTGACAAAGGGGCCAGGGCTGTCAAAGAATTTGCAACGAAACAATTAGGAATCAACCATTTTTATCTGGTTGAAGGTTCGGGAATTTCGCGCAGAAACAAAATATCTGCAAAAGAAATGATCAAGGCGGTACAAGCATTTGCACCATATAGACATCTTCTTGAAAAAGAGGACAATCTTTTCTTTAAAACAGGAACATTAAATGGCGTAAGAACACGCGCTGGTTTTATACAGATAAATGAGACAGAAACCTTTCCTTTTGTGGTGATGTTAAATCACAAAAATGTCAATAACTATCGCATCAATCGTGTGATAAAATCTTTAAACCGATATCTGGCATCAAAAAAATGAAAAGCAATTTTGAGTTTATTCGGCCCCATTGGCCATTACTATATGAATATGGTTTTTTTTCTGAAAAATATCTGTTTGAAGATCCGGATAGCAGCCTCGTACAATTGCGTAAATTTTCGGAAATATGTGTCAGAGAGATTTATCTTCGCAATTCTGTCTCAGTTGAAAACCAGACATTCTATCAAATTGCTACCCATATACAGTTCTATAAAATGGTTCCAGAAAATATTTATCGATCGATCAATTTTTTACGCATTGAAGGAAACAAGGGCGCACATCCCAAAAAGGATGAACACGACCAGCGGATTACTACCGAACAAGCACTTCATGCCTTGAAAGAAGCTTTCAGCATTGCCTGCTGGCTTTTTCAGACCTATATTTCGAAAGATAATTCCCTTCCCATATTTCGTTTATCCCGAATCAATAATCCAGATGAAATGAAATGGCGCGCCCAGCAGGGAGATCCAAACGCCCAATACAGCATTGCATTAAAGCATTATTATGGCAGAGAAATTGAACAAAATTTTCAGATTTCATTTTATTGGTTCCGTGAAGCGGCTGTTCAGGGGCATTCAAGAGCTCAGGCTTATCTGGGTGCCATGCTCCTGTTTGGAAAAACAATCAAGCAAGACAAACCTCAAGCAGTAGAGTGGATTACAAAATCCGCAAACAACGAAGAACCTTTTGGTATGACCCTGCTGGGTCAGATATATCTTGAGGGAAATGGTGTGGAAAAAAATCCTGTCGCGGCTGTCAAATGGCTGACAATGGCCTCAGAACTTGAAGATCCAGTTGCTCAGAATTGTTTGGGGCAAATGTATCTATATGGTCAGGGGGTTGAAAAAAATTTGGAGATGGCTTTTCAGTGGACATTGCGTGCAGCCCAGTTTGATGATCCGCTGGCATATGGTAATCTGGGATTGTTTTATGAGGAGGGCTTGTGGGTTGAACAGGATTATGCCCAGGCTTATCACTGGTACAAAAAAGCAGCAGATAAAGGATTGCCCGAAGCTCAAGCTGCTATTGGTGTATACAGTCTGAAGGGCGTTGGATGTGAACAAAATAAAGAATTGGGACTTCAACTGCTCAAAACAGCCGCTAAAAAAGGCAGCTTGAATGCATACTTGAACATTGGGTTGTTCTATAAAGAAAATCGGGATTATCCCAATACCATTGAATGGTTGACTGTTGCTGCTGAGAAAGGTTCTCCTGATGCCCAATATGAACTGGCAGATACGATTCTTATGGCAATAGAAGACAGAATTAAAGTCGGCAAGAATGCAAATGATGCCCGCATGTGGATGAAAAAAGCGGCGAATCAAGGTCATCCTCAGGCAAAACAGGTGATGATTGAATTACGCAAAAAAGAAGAAGAGACGCATCGGCAATTGGCAATTGCACTGGATGCTTTCCGACAAAATGTTCAGACCTTTTTTCGTAACACGCATCTGACAAATGTTGGCCGCAATGATCCCTGCCCTTGTGGGAGTGGAAAAAAGTTTAAAAAATGTTGCTTAAAAAAATCTGGCAAAGTGATCCGATGACTTTTTTTTGGGCCTGATGAATAGCAGCCAGTAATGAATCAAGGTTTTTCAAATCCTGATCCCCCTATAGTTGCATGTAGTCCCTTCTTGCGAAATATTTTCAATGCCGGCTCAAGCATTGATGGATCAAGTGCTTCATGTTCTTTATGCGGCCATTTTTTATCCAGCCATCCATATTTATCTTCACACCAGTTATGAAATGGAAGCAAATCAATTCGCTCAATTTTGCCATCAAGCGTGGTCAGAAAGTCTGATGCCTGTTCATAAAAAGTATCGTTCTGGTTGAAATTTGGAATAATGGGAATACGTATCCATATGTGCATATGATATTGGGTCAATTTTTTGAGATTGTCCAAAATGATCGTGTTGTCAACACCGGTTTCCTTGATATGGGCTTTGACATCCAGATGCTTTAAATCAAAAAGCACGATATCCGCTTTTCTTGTCAGAGATTGGAATGTATCCCAGAGACAATAACCATTTGTGTCCAGACAAACATCTATACCCTGTGCATGCGCCCTATCGATCAAGTCGGCAGTTGTCTGGTTCTGGGTTGTCGGTTCCCCTCCTGATATGGTCATTCCACCGCCTGAGTTGGCATAAAAAGGCATGTCACTTTCAACTTCCTTAATGATTTCGTCAATGGTTGTGGCTTTTCCAGATATTTCCATTGCACCGGATGGACACACTTCTACGCAGTCCATGCATCGGGTGCATTTGTTTCGGTCAATAATATGAATTTGTTCATCCACATCTTCAGGTTGATCCGATTTTGAAAACCCGCCTTCAGGTAAATGAATGGCATGTTCAGGGCATATGTCAGCACATGAACCGCACCCAATGCACAATCTTTTTTTCCAGAATAAATCCCTTTGAATGGAAATGGTTTCCGGGTTATGGCACCAGGAACATTTCATTGAACACCCTTTAATAAAGACATTTGTCCGAAATCCAGGGCCATCATTTGTCGAAAATCGTTGAATGTTTGTAATCAATAATTCTCGGCTCATAGAGTCCTCCGAAAATGGGCCATTAAATCGGCAATATTGGTCATGTCTTGCAACTGATCAATATTTTGTTCAATGGCAAGTGTTATTTTTTCTCCCAGGACAGGTTCACACAGGTCTCTATATTTTGAACGAACCCGTGCCTTTTTTGTTTCAATCGGGGGGATTTGTTGTAGAATGTCAGAATCCGAGCAATATTCATGACCATCTTTTGTTTGAATGCAAACTGTCGATTCAAGAGCAGTTTTTTTATCATCCAGTTGAAGGGATACTTTTTTCATCAGTGCCTGAATATCTGGTGCAAGAACACGTTCATCAGTAAAAGCCTGCATGCCGGTTTCACCATGAATCAGTGCATTTGCAATACAATAGTGAATACTAAACTTTCCTTCAGTACCGCATTTCGGTTCATTTTTGCCCGCAGCATCGATTGCAAGCTGTGAAGATTTTACAGTTATGGATTGAATCTCATTTAACGATAGTTTATGGGTTTGAAGAATATCCAATGACGCCTCAACAGGAGAATGTGTGGCATGGCATGATGCATGATACTTTTGAGACAAATTAACGACATCCCATCCCAGCCCTAAAAAACTGAGAATGGTTGGATTCACATTTCCTTTGAACGCTTCAAAAAAACCCTGTGGTCCTTCAAGAATATCAGTGGCACTGGTGAATCCATTTTCAGCCATCAGCGCAGCAAACAAGCCCGCCTGAGCAGACCGGCCTGCATGGAAAGGTTTGCACATACTCCCAAAAACACGTTTCAGACCTGATGACTGGGTTCCCGCTATACCCAGGGCATGCTGTGTTTTTTCTTTATCCAGTTTTAATAAACGCGCACAGGCTGCGGCAGATGCAAAAGGACCCAGTGTAGATGTTGCATGCCATCCTGCCATATAATGATCCAGACTTGCACAGGCACCAATTGTACCACCGGTTTGAATTCCGATGAGATAGGCAGTCAGAAAATCTTTGCCGCTCAATTTTTTCCATTCGCACAGGGCCAATACTGAGGGAAACACTGTAACTGATGGATGCCCCAAAAAGGAAACCAGAGTGTCATCATAATCCAGGGCATGAGATGCTGCGCCATTAATTAAAGCAGTATCACACACGTTTCGTTGAGAACCATCACAAATAACTGTGGACTGTCCATTGCCCCCCATTATATCAATATGGGAAATGAGTTTTTTGACCAGCGGGTCATTCTTCCCGGCTATGCAGACAGCCAGCCAATCCATGAATGCAATTTTTGCGTGTTCAAATATTTCATCAGAAATATTTTGTGTTTGCGTACTGACAATAAAGGTTGCCAGTTTTTCAGTCATTGGAATTTTTTCTTCTTCAGCCATTGTTTTGTACCTCTTGCAATCTATTTTCAAAAAAATCCTTAACCAGCGTGTAAGGATCTGTTTTCCCCTTTAAAACATCATTAATGGCCCGTTCCAAAAAGCCATTGGTCTGCCATTTTTCATAAATCGATTGAAAAACCATCTGTTGCGTCAATGATAAAATTTCCTCACGAATTTGTTCGTGCCGAAATTGATCCTTTAATGTGAACTGATTCATACACAACAATATTTCATCTACCAGTGCTTGAATGCCTTTATGCTCGGATGCAATTGTTTTCATGACAGGCACTTTTTTTTCAGAGAGTTCAAGCATGCCTTGAATATCAACGACAACCTCATCAGCCCCCAAGCGATCTGCCTTGTTCACAACGTAAATATCAGCAATTTCCATCACGCCGGCTTTGATTGCCTGAATACCATCACCCTGTCCTGGAACACATACCACCAAGACGATATCCGCTGTTTTGACAACCTCGATTTCATCCTGGCCCACGCCAACCGTTTCAATTAATACAACATCTTTTCCAAATGCATCAAGAATGCGAGCCACATCACGTGCTCCCTGACACAAACCACCCAGCATCCCACGTGTTGCCATAGATCTAATATATACACCCGGCAATGTGCCAACATCACGCATGCGTAATCGATCCCCAAGCACAGCACCTCCTGAAAATGGACTTGATGGATCTACAGCAATGATACCAACACTTTTATTCAATTTATGAAGGCATGCTGTCATTGCATTTGTCAGTGTACTTTTACCTGCTCCAGGCGTACCGGTTATTCCAATAACTTTCGTTTTCCCGCAGTGGGGATAGATCTGGCTCATAGCATCCTGCCATCCTTGTTCACGATTTTCAATTCTGCTGATTAAACGTGCCAGCGAACGAACATTGCCCTCCAATGTTCCCTTGATAAGTTTTTTCCAGCTTTTCATGATTGAACTCCTGTTAACCGTTTGTTGAATGATATGTAACGACTTTGTCCTATATTAGAGCAAAGCATGTGCCATGTAATTATACATTGTTAACTAATTGTTATTTATAACAATATTATTGATAAGCAGGTTTGTAAAAAATATGTACTTAGATAATTGTGTCAATGTTGACCAATATATTTTCATTTATGCATTTAACATATTTAATTTATAGCTTAACCTAAGTGCGCAAAACAGCCCGAATCTGACCATCTTTCAATTCGTTTTTTTTGTTGCATAATTTATTATTTATAGCTATTAATTTCATTTACTATATTCTGAAAATTTTTGATTACTTATTTAATGACTGCGCAATAAAATAGCGGGCTTGCAAAAAAAAGCTTTCTGAAGGAAATAAAAATGTCAATCAACATAAACACCCTTGCCGCCAATTTTGATGCTGGCGTAAGCAATTATGCACTTCATGAGCTAAAAGAAATATCCACTGCCTTAAAACCCTTACAATCTGCCAAGCTGCCCCAACTCTTTCAGCCAGAGCCCCAGGTGGTTGTACGCCTGGACTATCTTGCCCGAAAATTACATGTTTTGAATGGTGGGCGTCCCTCAAAAATACTGGTAGATTATGTGCATCGCAGTCTGAATTCAGACAAGGCGCAGAACCAGAAGAAAAAAAAGAGCCCATATCCCAATAATCAAAATGCAGCGAAATTATTTAATCGTTATCGTCTGATTGCTGAAGAAGACGCCCGAAAATTAGGGCTTGAGGAAGATGATTTCAATGATTTCGTCATTGCCGGCGTATGTGCAAAGAGTGGTGATACGGTTGCACGCCTGTTTAATCGAAACTATCGCAATACATATGAATCTCTTAAAATACAAACCGAACAATTTGTTGCCAATCGCAGATCATTATTTTTGAGTCATGCAAGCGTGTTGTCTGGTGCTGAATTAAGGTTATTTATTACGCTGGTTGCCAAAGCATCAGATATGGTAGAAATCATCATTGATGTCATGGATCGTCTGGATGAAAACACCCGAGTGATTTTTTTGCAGGAAACCATCAGGCAAAAACCGATTCATTTAATTCCCTTCTTAAGAATTGCCGAGGAGGCTATCAATGGTGAGTATCTGGATCAGCTTTTTGGTATTATGTCTGGCTTATCTGATGAAGATCTGAGCCGATTTTTATCTGCAATTACCAAAACACCTGACAGCAAAGTGATGATGCGTATGATTCATTTTATTCAGACCCTTTCATCAACTGAAAGACCGCAATTTCTGGCCCTTGCGCAAATTCCTGAAAAATCGGATTTTTATTTGTTATTCAATGCCTTTGAAACGATTACACAGACTAACATGCGATCTCGTGCATTGGATACTGCCTGCAATTTACCAGACAAAGATATTTTCAATTACATGAAAGCATTGGCCCATTCTGAAAAAATGCGAGTTCTTGTAATGGCAAATATTGAACGTATGAAAGAAGAAGGTAATATTTCAAATATATTGTTTTTAGCGGCATGGCATCCGCAATACTTTGAAAAGGTTATTGCTTTTGAACGCGCTATCACAAAGGAGAATGTTCGAACATCATATTTAAACGTCGCTGTTAATGCGGATAATCTCTTGACAGACTTTTTAGAATTGTATTCCACCTTTAAACCGGACCAACGCCAGACTTTTTTAGAAGCTGCCGAAAAGAATATCAATATGTTATACGAGTTTTTTACTCAGGTAGAAGAAAAAAAAGGCTATGACCGCTTGCGGTTTTTATCAACAGCCTAGAAGACTGACTTTTTTCTAATGAGGTAAACATGTTATCATATTTTGTTCCAATTATGGGGGTATTAATACTTTTCTTATTGATAATTATCGCAATATTAATTTATCAGGCAATAAAAACCCATCAAAGTTTACGCATTCAAAAACAAGAAATAAGAAATCTACAGAATTTGGTTTCAGAAGGTAAAGCGGAACTTTCCCTGACAAATGAACAAATGAAAATCGAAGTCAGTGAGCGAAAAAAACGTGTTGAAGCTTTTCTCCAAATACAAAATGAACTGTCGGATCGAAACAAAAATCGTTTAAATTTTCTCAGAAATGTGGGACATGAAATACGAACACCACTCAATGCCATTAATGGAATGTTAACACTTCTCATCGAAACGCAGCTATCGGAAGAACAACAAGAATATCTGGATATTGCCCGCAATCATTCACGGGAAATGCTGACTTTTTTAAATGATATCAATGATTTCTCTGATATCAAACGCGGTGCCGCAGTCCGTGTTGCCCATTTATCTTTCAGCCTCAATGAAACACTGAAGAATCTTCATAGACATCTTACGCAAAAAGCTAAGAAGAAAGGTATTGCGTTTGAGTTCACCATTTCGAACAATGTTCCCGCCTTTATTTGTGGAGACCCTATCAAGCTAAGAAAAATTCTATTTAATTTGACAGATAATGCGATCAAGTTCACCGATCACGGAAGCGTTCATATACTTGTGGATACCATTATGGAATCTGAAGATCGTTTGACTTTGGAATTCCAGATAAAAGATACAGGCATTGGCATTGCAAAAAATATTGAAGCCATTTTATTTCAATCGGTTTTTTGTCAGGCAGATACATCCATGTCCCGAACAAATGCTGGCCTGGGTTTGGGGCTTGCAGTCACCAAAGAACTTGTTCAGCTATTGGGCGGAAAAACATCATTTCAAAGTGAAGAAAATAAAGGCTCAACATTCACATTCACTGCTATTGTTGACAAATGCCCTCTTGACGGAACTGGCTGTCAAAAAGCAACAGGGAAAACCTATACGGCTTTTTCGTTTACTGATTTAAAAATTCTGATGATTGAATCCAATCCAATTCGAATCAAGTTGATCTCCAAAATATTAACTCAAATTGGAAGTCAGGTTGATATTGCAAATGACTTGGATGAAGCGATTGAAAAATATCATTCTTATGAGTATCAGGCCATATTAATTTCTGTTTCCAAAAAAAATATGCCAGATAATAATTGGATGACAAAATTTACCAACAGTGACTTTAGAAAAATTCCAATGATTGCCCTTTCCAGAAAGATGCCGGATAAAGATTGCCGGAAACATTTTCAAAACCTTCCCGTTGCAGAGTGGCTTGAGATTCCAATAAATGCAAGAGATTTGATCGATTGTATTGAAACAATCTGTAGATTTTCAGAACAAAATGAACGGAATCCGCCATCTCTAAAACCGTTTGATCAAATCATAGATAAAGAAATGGCAATCAAACATCTTGGTGATGAGGATGTATTTAATGAAGTGCTGAAAGTCTTTATTGATGATTTACCCGCTGTAATCAACACGTTTAAGGACGCTTCAGAAACAAACAACTTTGATATAATTTCCATGAATGCACTATCTTTAAAATCCTCCGCATCAACAATCATGGCAAGTGAAATCAAAAAAATTGCTTTTGATCTGGGGGTTGCTGCCAATGAAAAGAATGGTGAACAATCCAGACAATTATTATTTGCCCTTGAAAAAGAAACTGAGGATCTGAAACAGGCTTATTATCAAGTGCATCAAAATGATTAGGTCGGTAGCATTATGAGCCAGAAACGCCAGTAAAACAAATAGTGAACAGCCTGGGGATGACCTTTGTTTTATTTCCTGCGGGGTCGTTTATGATGGGGAGTCCGGAAAATGAACCAGGAAGATATGATAGAAAATTTCTACATGAAATTACCCTGACATCCTGAAGATATCATGAATAGGTATCATCCAGAAGATCGTTTGAAAGGGCTTCATGTTTGCAAACGATGTACAATAGATAATAAAAAAATTTGAAAAAAAAATAGATTTCTGTTAAGGAACGAATCCGAAAGTATTTTATTATCTATCATAAAATATAGGAAATATCATATGTGTTCATCAACAGCTAAAAATAAGCTATCCATAAAAAATGTGATTCAAGAATATAATCAACAAAGAGTTTCATCTTTAAATGAATCAATTCAATTATTAGAAACAATTTATCAATATCAGACAGATCAAAATATCCTTTTTGGTAATATTCCGGTACCTACGCTTTTACGACCTCATTTTTTGTCTACATATCAAAATGCCATCCTCGAAGAAGTTACTCATGTCATCATGAATATGCTCGAAAAAATAATTACGCTGTATTTTGAAAAAAATATGTTTCATCAAATTATTCAGTTAAATTCATATGAAAAAGAGCTTGCTGCAATTGACCCAGGCTTTAAACGATGTATCATGAATGCCAGACTGGATGCTTTTCTGAACGATACACAGTTGTCATTTATCGAATTCAACTGCGATAGTCCGGCAGGACATGGCTATAGTGAACTTCAATGCCAGATCTTTCATAACAGCAAGCTCCTTGATACAATCAAACAATCCTTTCACCTGCTTTGGATCAACCGACGCAAAAGGATGTTAGCCGCTTTGCTTGAGGCTTATAAACAATTTGGTGGTAATCAATCTAATCCCCATATTGTAATTACAGATTGGCATGATGTTAAAACAATTCATGAATTTTATATCTTGAAAGATTATTTTGAATCACAAGGCTTTCCAACAACAGTTGCTGACCCCAGAGAGTTAACCATCGTAAAGAATAAGCTGTGTATCCATGATAAACCCATTGATATTATTTATCGCAGAGTGATTGTAAAAGAAATCGTATCAAAACAGGACGAAGTGAAAGATTTTCTCTCAGCATGTAAAAACAAACTGGTTTGTGTTGTTAATTCTTTTCGTTCCAAAGTCATATCAAATAAATCCACCCTTGCCATTTTGACTGATCCACAATTTGATCATCTTTTTACGAAACAGGAAAATGAGATAAAATATAAACATATCCCCTGGACACGTAACCTCTCACCCGGAAATGTGCTTTATGAAAACAAACAAGTTGATTTGTTTGAGTACGCTGGTGCCAACAAAGATAAGTTCGTGATCAAACCTGCAGATGGATATGGTGGTATTGGTGTTTATATTGGTAAATATACACCAGAGGCGCAATGGAAAGACTGTTTTGAAATGGCGTTGAAAGATCCATATGTTATCCAGGAATATGTAGATATTCCTGAGGAAGAATTCCCTGTAATCAATGAGAATGCAACGATTACCATTGAAAATCGCAAAGTCAATTTAAACCCGTTTGCCATTGCCGGACAGTATGCAGGGTGTTTATCCAGAATATCTCAATCGCCAGTGATAAACGTAAGTGCTGGTGGCGGAATGGTGCCTACATTTTTGTTGAATGAAGAATGAATACAAATAACAAACAGGCAGTAATTGACTGTCATTGTCATATCGGCGAAAGCGTTGATGGTGCATCCATATCACAGGATGAAATCAACAGCATATTGATTAAATATCCTGTCGAATACTTGGTCCTTTTTCCCATTGATGAAGCCCTGCGTGGCAAAACATATGAACCTCAAAATTCAAAAATGGCCTTACTTGCAAGGCAGGACAAAAGAATTATTCCTTTTGGACGCATAGATCCAAATGATATACCCGCCGCTCAACATGAACTGGATCGGTTTACAGAACTTGGCATTCGTGGGATAAAACTTCATCCTGTGTCAGACAACTTTTTACCTCAACAGGCTGCTTTTATATTTAAACATGCTGCCAAAAAAGGTCTTCCCATCTATTTGCACACCACCCATACCACTTTTCGTCAACAAAAAAATGACTGGTGCCGAATATTTGAACTAACTGATAGCCCTATCGTTATTGCGCATGCAGGCAAGGATTCTTATAGAGAATTTATTCAAATTGCAAAACAATACCCCAATATCTATGCCGATACAACAACACTTTCCTATTTTAGAAGCAAAACTGTTCTTCACGCACTCAACATCGAAAAAATGCTGTATGGATCGGATTTACCATATTCCCATCCTGCCATTGAACAAATCAAATACAAATTATTACTTTCTGAAAATGATCAGAAGATGGTCTTGTATAAAAATGCAATAAAGGTTTTGCAATTATGATCTATCCTGGAGTAAACACAAAAAAATAATCAGGTGAATATTGCAAATTAATTCAAAAGCAGACCCCAATTTTGTCATGCTGGATCGCATCTGTGATATCCAATCCGACGCGATGAAAGGAAAGAAAACATTTCATCATGCACCTGCCTATCTTGCCATTGAATCCTGTGCACAGCTTGGCGCGTTTCATATCCGGTTTAATATTGGCTTTGGCCGACATGTGTTTTTGGTTAACGTTAAAGAATATGTCTTATGTCCCACTGATATTCTTCATGACACATTCAGTATAACCGGAACCTGTTTATCGCGAAGTTCCGATGCCTTTTTATATGCCATTCAAATCACCAATGACAAAGACTTTTTCAACAAAGGCAAATTTCTTTTTGGCATAGCAAACTATGATGATCGCTTTGAAAAAAATCGGCTGCCAAAACATTATCAGAATATTTTTTATAATTTGTGTGATTCCGATTTAAAGAGGCCTAAATCCAAAGGAAAGATATCGCTATCTGATTGTGTTAACTGTAATGCCTGATTGGGACATTTTTCGACACACAACTCGCATCCCATACATTTTTCCTGATCATAATGATATATGCCATCTGTCATTGTAATGGCATCAAAAGGGCAGATATCTGCACATTCTCCACAATTTGTGCATTTTTGAGAATCATGTAAGGTGATATAACCTGATGGTGCAATCATCGTCAAATTGGGATCAAACTTTTTGGCGAGTTTGGAAGATTCCATGCATACACAGCACTTGGGACAACAATTACAAATAACGCCGGTCAAGCCGCCGGTCGCCACTTTGAGAAATGCCTGTGTGATATGACCACTGGCACGTAATGTTTTGATTATCTCCAAGGCCTGGGCTTGTGAAATCTGTCTGGCGTTGTATTTTTTACAATGCTCCAGCCAGAGGGGCGCGAAATCCTGACCAATGGCAATGCATGCATTGATTGGCCGACAGGGGGCATTATTGCTTATTTTACAGGGGCAATCCATCACAGCAATCAAGGCAGGCTCTTTAAATATCACCTTATTGGCATATTTAAATGGGATAATCCGTTTGTATTGCTGAGGATCCAGATAAAGGGTTTGATTCAAGGTAAGAATTTGATTGATATTATCTACTGACAATACTTTTGCATGGTAACGCGCAAAAACCATCTGACCAATATATTTGATTGGCTTGATCCAGTACAGATATTTCGCAATCATGCGCGTACCATAGAGTGCTGACCTGACATAGGGCACATAAAAATAAAAATAGATAAAATTATGCGCAGAACGGTCCAATCGCCATCCATGACGTTTGAAAATATCAACAGTTGAAGGCTTGACTGTTTTTAGATTTTTTAATTTTGATAATAGGGTGTTCATGAATGATCCAGATACTGTTTTAAAGCCTCTTTAATCACTTTGATTGATACTGGTTTAGAAATAAAACCTTTCATACCAACATCATAACAATTTTTTTCAATATCATGTGACGTATTTGCTGTAACCGCAATGATAACAGGTTCTTTTTCCAATTGGCACTCATTTAATATACATTTTGTTGCTGCCAGGCCATCCATGCGGGGCATTTGAATATCCATAAAAATAATATCGTACGTTTTCTGTTTTACATTTTCAACAGCTTCTGTTCCATCTTTTGCGAGATCTGCATCAATTCCCAGATTTTTCAAAAACCGCATGAGAATTTTCTGGTTAATCAGGTTGTCTTCTGCAATCAGGCAGGTGATGCGGCCTGAATTACTATCATCACTATTTTGTTGTTTTTCAGACATAAAAACACCTTTTTTAATAACCTGCAACGACTTCTTCAGGTGCCAGATCATCAAATCGTGTATACGCACCATTGAACCTCAGGACAACGTCTCCTGTTGGGCCATTTCTTTGTTTTCGTAGCAATATTTCTGCAAGACCCTTGTTGGGATTTGCTTCATCTTTATTATAAACTTCATCCCTGTAGATAAAGATAACCAGATCAGCATCCTGTTCCAGACTACCTGATTCCCTCAGGTCAGAAAGTATTGGTCGTTTATCCCCGCGCTCTTCGAGTTTTCGATTGAGCTGTGATAAGGCCAGCACCGGCACATTCAATTCTTTGGCCAGAGCTTTCAATGCGCCAGAAATTTCGCCAATGGCAAGATCACGACGTTCTGCCGAATCACTCGTGCGCATCAACTGAAGATAATCAATAATAATGAACCCTAAATTATTTGTTTTGTGCAAGCGCCTGCACTTGGCCCGAATTTGAAGTGCCGATTGTGCAGGGGCATCATCAATAAAAATCGGGGCTTCAGAAACAACACTTGCCGCATGTGTCAGATGTTCCCAATCATCTGTGGAAAACGACCCTACCCGCAATTTTGAGGAGTCTACACGTGCTTCGGAACAAAGCATACGCATCACCAATTGCTCTTTGGACATTTCCAGTGAAAAGAATGCAATGGGTATTTGTGAATGTATCGCTGCATTTTGGGCCAGATTTAGCGCGAACGCTGTTTTCCCCATACTCGGACGTGCAGCCAGAATAATTAGATCTGATGCCTGAAAACCTGCTGTCAGATAGTTTAATTTTTCAAAACCAGTTGATATGCCTGTAATGGGCGATTCATTTTGAGATCGTTCTTCAAGAATTTTAAAACTTTCAGTCACAACATCTTGAATACTATAAAACGACGGCTTAACCTTATCCTGTGATACCTCAAAAACTGCATTTTCTGCAAAATCAATAACTTCTTCAACATTACCCTGATTTTCAAAACATTGTGCAACAATTTCCCCTGCTTTGGTCATGAGATCCCTGAGAAGAGCCTTTTCTCGAACAATATTTGCATATTGTGCAGGATTAACAGCCATGGGAACGTCATCAAATAAGCGAGATAGCGCGTGCGCTCCACCAATGGTATCAAGGGAATTTCGATCACGCAAGTAATTGGTAATTGTAATGAGATCTATTGGTTCACTTTTTTTAAAAAGATCAAGCATCGCCTGGAAAATAATCTGATGCCTGGAAATATAAAAATGTTCTGCTTTCAATATTTCGACAATATCAAGCAAAACGTTACTGTCCATGAGGACTGAACAGAGAAGAGATTCTTCAGCTTCAACGCTTTGTGGCTTTACACGGTTTGCAATCTCTTTCGATGGTTGTTGACGACCCACGCGTTGAGGAGACGGCTTTGAAAATTCGTTGTACATATTTTGTTATCAAATTTCATGTGTCAGATGAATAAAGGGCAAAACATATTTGCCCTTTATGATTGTATTTACTCTGCAACGATTTCTACGCTGATCCTGGGTTCAACATCTTGATAGAGTCGGATCGGGATCTGGTATGTTCCCAGTTCCTTGATAGATTCTTTCAAGTTGACCTGTCGTTTGTCTACAGTAATCTCCATTTCTTTGAGACTGTTCACAATATCCTTTACCTGAACAGATCCATATAAAGTACCGCCTTCACTTACTTTGACAGAAATTTGACAAACAACATTTTCAATTCGCCTGGCCAATTCTTCAGCTGTCGAACGTTCTTTTGCAATTTGTAAGTCAATGCTGACACGTTCCTGTTCCAATTTCATCCGATTTTCAGGAGTCGCCAACACTGCTTTTCCCTGAGGCAGCAGGTAATTTCTGGCATAACCTTTGGCGACAGTAACTTCGCTGCCAATAATGCCAAGAGATTCTATTGTTTCTTTCAGAATAACCTTCATATATATCAATCGGCTTATATTAGATACAATCTAAAGCCGTCCTCCTTTTTTTTCATTTCTCAGGATAAATCTACCCTGGAAGCATTATGAATAAACAGATTTACCAAATTTATTAGAACCAGTCATATGGAAAACCTGAGTGTGTGTCAGAGGGGTGATCATTTTCTGGATTTTGCTTACGAAAATCAGCCCACACATCAAAAAGCCCAATGCCAATAATCAAGATAAGCGATAATTGATGAATGATAATAAACGAATACAATAAAGTCCGAACAGTGCGTGACACATTCTTCTTTTCAAAAAAGAAAGATACAACTGCGATTCCCTGAAAAAAATAAATGACCATAAAAATAATCAATAAATTGCTTCCCAGAATTTTCAGCATTTCTGAAGGAAACAACATGATTGATCCTGAACCAATCAATCCCCATACTAAAATATCTGGAGATTTCCAATAATTCAAGGAACCAAAGTCTGGAAATGATAACTGATAATGCTGGAATGTCAAACGTGCAGCCAATAAATTAAGCCATGTGACAATCATTAGAAAAGCGATAGAGATTGATGGCATTAACACAAAAATGATAAGATTTAATGACCGTGCAATTTGTTCAAGCTGATCATCTGCCATTCCTAACTCTCTGTAGATATTGATCATTATGGTAACGTAATGATCTATATGATTTGTCACAATTGTTCCAACACCTGTTGATATCATCTGACTGTAATATAGCAAGCCAAACATTCCTGCAATAAACAGGATACCGGTGGTATACAGAACAATCTCATCTGCTGACAGCTCTTTGCGAATAAATTCTGACATCACGCTGCCAAGGACAAGTAATTCGGCAATTAATAAAGTATCAATTGACAATCCACCATAGCTTTGAATAGCGATGAGCATGGTCAATGTCATGAGTATCATCATCGGCTTGCGACCAAGCTTTAATCGATAATAAATGATAGGTAAAGGAATAAAGCACGAACAAAACGCCCCCAGAAAAGGGATGTATGTTGCGGCAAGCATAATCAATGATACGAATGTAACACCATTTAAAAGATCTTTTAATGGATGTTGCTGTACTGTTTTTTCCACAATATTATCTTTCCTTTGTATAAATCTTTTATTCTGGATTTATATCGCTTTTTTGATCTGATGATCAGGCATTAAGGTTTGATAAATTAATCCACACGGCCTACATAAGGCATTAAGGCGATTGTCCTTGCGCGTTTGACAGCAAGACTAAGCGCACGCTGGTGCTTCGTACAGGTTCCTGAAATACGACTGGGAATAATTTTTCCACGTTCGGTCACAAATCCGGCCAGCACTTTGGGATCTTTGTAGTCAATGATCAGGCTGGAATCGGCGCAAAAACGACAGACTTTGCGTCGATGAAATATTTTTTTGCGACGTTTATATTTGTCTTTATCTTTATCTTTGTTTCGATTGCTTCTTGGGGCGGCCATATCAATCCTCCTTTCTTGATTCAGTGCTTGATATATCATCTGATAAATCGCTATCTGGCGATATATCCATTGATGAATCGTCACGATCTTTGATTTCAGAATCCTCTGGCATTTCTGACGAAATATCATCATCGTCTGAACTGTCATCATTATCCAATGAATCCTGCATGTCAGGTGATTCAGAAAGATCCGATGGCTCTTCTTCTGTTGCCTGAGCCATTTGTGCCTGAGCGTTTGCATATGCATCAGGATCAAAGGATTCATCAATCATCACTGTGATATATTTCATCACAGAATCTTCAAGTCGGATAATACGTTCATATTCTGCAATAAGTTCTGTTTTTGCATAATATTCCAGGCGGACATAATATCCACGTGTCTTTTTTCGAACCTCATAGGCCAGTTTGCGGACACCCCATTCATCCTGTTCCAGTAAATTGCCCTCATACTCTTCCATCAATGACTTGGATCGGGAGATAAAAGCTTCACGACTCTCCTCGCCTGCATCAATATCAAAGAGCAATATTGTTTCATACCTTCGTACCAAATTTATTCCTCCTTTTGGATTATATAGCCCTGACCACAAGGTAGGCCAGAGCAAGGGGATGCTTAATGCATCCAAATAATTAATTCTTACGTTATTATATCATTCTACATATGCCTCAAGTGGAAACCATTTTTTGTTAAATACATATGATTAAATAAATTAAGATGATGAACAAGTTGGTTGTTACCAAGATCTTTATAATTATTTAATTAGAAAGAGATACAATATATTAATGAACAGGTCAAGAGAAAAACTTTTTTATAAAAAGAACTTGACCAAAAAATTCATATGTGTATAATTAAATATTTTTTGGGGCGATTAACTCAGCGGGAGAGTGCTACCTTCACACGGTAGAAGTCACTGGTTCAATCCCAGTATCGCCCATATTTCAGCCGTTTCAATTTTTTTGAAATGGCTTTTTTTTGCCTTCACCTATACCCTACAAAAAAACATCATTTTTAATGGCATTTATTACAAGAAGTGGGTGCATTTTTAGATTTATTACTTTTCTTTAATGCCTTATGGCACCCACGACATTTATCATGAAGCGCGTTTGCATGATAACTTCGCTTTTCTTTTTTGCTCATTCCTTTGGCCTTTTTCCCTTTAATTTCTCCAGGCTTTGAGTGACACTTTACACAACGATCAACGTTATCGCCATGTTTCAGAGTAACTGGTTTACCTGTTTTGTCATGATGACATTCACCACATGCCAATTTATAAGCACTTACATGTTTTTTGTGATCAAATTGAACGATCTTCTTTTTATGCGTGTACGATGATTCATTCATGGGTACAATTTTTGGAAAAGTTGTTCCAGCATAGATAACTGTGGCAAAACTGCATAATATCAATACTGAAATTAAGATTCTGGAAAGGTTCATTCCTTTTCTCCTTCTTGTTTTTGCGGCACCTTTTTTTCATCAGCAGGTTCCAATGGTTTTCTTTGAAAAATTCGGGCACCAAAAATACTCAGTTCATATAATAACATGAGTGGACATGCCATCATAATTTGGGTCACAACATCCGGCGGCGTAATGATGGCTGCACCAACGAAAAATAACAGGATGGCATATTTGCGATTTTGTTTTAAAAAGGCAGGTGTAACCATCCCCAGACGTGCCAATAATGTAATGAAGAGTGGTAATTCAAAAACAATACCAAAAGCCAGCAGTAATTTTGATGAAAAACTCAAATATTCTTTCATGGATGGAAATGCTTGAATATTCTCTGATGCAAAACTTAAAAAAAATTGAAACCCATATGGAAATACCACAAAATAACCAAATAATGCGCCGCCCACAAAAAAGAGTGTTGATAAAAACACAAATGGCAGGACAAGTTTACGTTCTTCAGAATATAACCCCGGCGCAATAAACATCCAGATTTGAAATATAATTACCGGTGATGCCAGCATAATTCCCGACAATAAAGACACTTTTAAATAGGTGAAAAAGGCCTCAGGCAGGTTGGTAAAAATCATCTTGTCGCCATCGCCCATCACCGATATCAAGGGGCGCATCAGAATATCAAAAATGCTTTCTTTAAACCCATAGGAAAGCAAAAAACCAATACCAATGGCAACAAAAGAGACAATCAGACGCCACCGCAGCTCTTCCAGATGAGCTGTAAATGGCATTTTATCTTCATTTTCCATGGCGATTGGCTTCTTGTGTTTCATTGACTGTTATTGGTTTCGTTGCATTTTTTGAATCTGCATCTTTTTCTGAAAGTTGTGTTGATTGTTTTGGTTTATCAGTCAATTGTTCTTTGATATCTGTTTTTATTGTATCCACAGTATCACGAAATTCATTGACTTCGTCTTTAACATCAATCGTGTCTCTAAATTCCTGCGTGGCACGTTTGAATTCTACAATTCCTTTTCCCAGCGATTTGGCTAATTCCGGCAATTTTTTAGGGCCGATGACGATCAATCCGACAGCAAGAATTAGAATCACTTCAGGCATACCCATTCCAAACATAATGGTTGTTCTCCTTAATAAATGGCATTCCATTTAAAACTATAAATCATATTTTGATAGCAATTGCTTTAGCTGTTTTAGATCTTTTGATGAAAGCCCTGCCAGTCTTTCCTGTGGTGCCAGCCCTGCCAGTCTATATTTGGGTGGAATATTCGCAACAATGTCTTTTGGATCAAAATAGTCTGTAACATCCTTTGGCTTAATTCCAATAAAACGAAACCGTGGATCGTCAAATGCTTCTGCAAACATGTTAAACATGTTAACGACAGCCTCTTGTTCCTCTCTTGTAAAATTTTTCTGAATGGCCTGCATTAAATCACCTCCTGTTTGTTTTCTTAATCGAAAGCTGATTATTTTAATTATTACCCGAACAACACTGTCATTAAAAAGAGAAAACTTTTTTGCGATATAATATTTGACCGCCTGAACAAATACACTTTTTTTACTTGCAAATAATTTTAATAACATGTTTTGCTGTATTTCAGCAAGATCATTTATGCTAATGATTACGATTTTGTTGATAACAGGATAATTGCTGCAATAGACGCCTTTCAAACCTGTTGACTCAAACCCAACGTTCAGAAGGGTCTCTTTTGATGGTGATTTTGACGTGATCAAAAACGCACAAATGTCATCAGTTGCTTTCAGCTTGTTTAATCGTTTGAATCCAGAACGATAGCCCAACAATTGACTGATGCCATCTTCATTAACAGATTGAGAATATTTTAACTCCAAAATATTATATTTGCATAGATTTTCTTTAATTCCGGTTGGCATAAAGGATAATTGTTCGGGTGTCCATTGATCGAACTTTCTTGAAATGATGACATCCAGCTCAGGCGGACCTTTTGAAATGGGATAACTGGAGTCAACCTGAACATTCAAGGGCATCAACAATTCTTTCAACAGCTCGCCAAACAATCTATGCTCAGGTCCCCTGTTATCCACAACCTGTTCCAATTTCTTTGTATTATTAGATTCAGATTTTTCTTGCGTCATTGTCTATTTTTCCGCATCATTTGTAAAATGTATACCATTCCAAAAAGACCCAACCCTAATATATATGCCCAATATCTCTGAGTATAGGGAATACCAATCCAACTTGATATTAAATCAGGCCGCATCAAAGTCAAGGTTGCAGACAATAATATCGGAATATCATAGAAACGATTTCTTGCAATAAACCATCCTTGCGTTGCAGAAGCAAACGCAAAATTTCCCATACAGGCCATGACAAAAATCAGTAAGCCTTGAGGCCAGCTGTCTACATTATAGAGAATCAAATCTGTGTTAAATATAAACATAAATGGCAAAATGGCTGTTCGAATATCATACATAAAGCCCTGAATACCTGTGGGTATGGGCTTTGATCGCGCAATGGCTGATGCCGCATATGCTGCCAGACCCACCGGTGGTGTGTCATCTGCCAATATGCCGAAATAAAAACAAAACAAATGTGCTGCCATTAATGGCACAGCAAAATCCTGAAATTGTGCAATGGTCACAATTGCCGGAGCTGTCAATGATGCCATCACAATATATGTTGCTGTGGTAGGCAATCCCATACCAATAATCAAGCTGGCAATTGCAGTGATCATCAGCATCAAGAAAATATTTCCCATAGAAATGCTGTCAATAATTTGTGTAATTAATCCTCCCAATCCCAATGCAACAACGCCTACAATAATGCCAGCAGCGGCTGTTGCCATTGCCACAGCAATCATATTTCTGGCACCTGATGCGAGGGCATTGAATAAATCGAAGAATCCTTGCTTGAATGAAGGCCACAACTCAGTTTTATTCATTATGGCTTTTGCTGGATGTTGAAAAATCATGATGACCGCCATAATACAGATGGATTTGAATGCGGCCATTTCAGGTGAGTGCCGAAACACGACCAGTTCCACCACAAGATATATCAATGGAAATAAATAATGAATGCCTCTAAATAATGTTAAAAAAAATGGGGGAAGTTCATGTCTGGGAATCCCCTGCAAACCCAGCTTGGAAGCTTCAATATGTGAAATGTAAAACAAGGCGGCATATGATGCAAATGCGGGGATGGCTGCTGCTTTAATGACCTCTATATACGGCACATTAACATATTCAGCGATAATAAACGCAGCAGCCCCCATAATTGGTGGTGCCAGTTGACCATCAGTGCTGGCAGCAACTTCAATCGCTGCCGCCTTTTTGGCCGGATAGCCCACTTTTTTCATTAATGGAATTGTAAATGTGCCGGTGGTAACGATATTGGCAATACTGGAACCAGAAACCAAACCTGTGAGTCCACTGCCTAAAATAGCAGCTTTGGCCGGACCGCCTTTGAATCCACCCAACAGACTCAATGCCAGTTGAATGAAATAATGACCGGCACCCGCACGATCCAGCATGGCACCAAACAGAACAAATAAAAATACAATGGTAGCGGAAACATCCAGAGGAATGCCATAAATACCCTCAGTTGACAGGGTCATTTGACTGATAAACCGATTGAGCGAAACTCCTTTAAATGCAATTAAATCAGGCATATATGGACCCAGAAATGCATAAGTGCAAAAAATAATTGCGATAAAAGGCAAGGCCGGGCCAATAACACGTCGGGCACCCTCTAAAAGACAGATAATCAAAATAATACCCGCAATCACATCCATTGTTGATGGCATACCATAGCGGGTAATCAACGCCTGACGTTCAAATGCAATGTAAAGGGCGGAATATGCTGCAAGACCTGCAACAATAAATTCAAACCAGGGAATGCGATGCCGATCAGAAAGACTTGTCAAGCCGAGATGTGTACTTTTGAACATGGGAATATTCAAAAATACCAGAGAAATCCCAAAGGCAAGATGGATGGCGCGAGTATACACGCTGTCCAGGATGAGTACACTGGCAATGGCAAGCTGAAACAAACTCCATGATACCGCTATGGTTGGAATAATATAGCCGGCAAATCCTGATGGTTGCCGCCCCATCCCTTCTTCTTCTTCAGCCAAACGCCTGGCATAGGCCATCCCATCATTTTCATAGTTTTGATCTGATGCGGGTTCCATTGATGTTTCCTTTTTTTTATTGAATCCCTATTTTAATCCTGCTTCTTTATAATATTTCATTGCGCCGGGATGGATTTTTGCCGACATCCCTTCAAGCATACTTTTTCGGGTCAATGTTTCATAGGCAGGATGAAGTTTTTTAAAGGTTTCAAAATTTTCAAAAACTTCCCGGGTCACAGCATAAACCACTTCTTCCGGTACATCGGCTGAAGTGACCAACGTCGCTTTCACACCAAATGTATTGACATCTGTTTTATTGGACGCCCCAGGATACATTTTTATGGGTATAAAGGACTTCGCATAATAAGGGTACATTTTTAACAGGCCGTCAACTTCTTCAATTGGAACAAAATGGGTTTTTCTCGCTCCTGCTGTCGCTTCTTTGATCGCCCCACTGGGGTGGCCCACTGTATAAAAGAAGGCATCAATTCGGCTATCCTGCAACAGACCGGGGGCTTCTGCCGCTTTCACCTGCTCTGCGTTGATATCACGCATAAAATTGATCCCCGCATTGGTGAGGGCATCAATTGAATTTTGACGTTGCCCGGAACCTGGATTACCAATATTTACACGCTTGCCCTTGAGATCAAATATCGTGTTGATATTGGAATCGTTTGCCGCAATCAAGGACACTGACTCTGGATGAATACTAAAAACAGCGCGCAGCTTTTTCTGAGACCCCCTGTTTTCCCATTCTGCCAATCCATTTACTGCCTGATATTGTCTGTCTGATTGCACCACACCAAATTCCAAATCGCCGGCCAGAATAGCATTGACATTGAATACAGATCCTCCAGTGGACTCAACAGTACAACGAATATTGTATTTTTTTCGCTGTTTGTTAACAATTCGTGCGATCGCACCACCAGTGGGATAATACACACCGGTGATACCGCCGGTCCCAATGGTTACAAATTTTGTGCGTGCAGCTTCTGTTGTGTTCATGTTCACAAAAAAGCTACAACTCACAATGAAGACGACTGACAATACATAATGAAATGTTTTCATAAAACCTCCCTGAAAACAAAATTCGCCACTTATGTGGCCAATTATTTAAATTGATTGTTTTTTAAATGCAATTTTTAATCACAATCAAATATTTTTTGCAATTCTGATGCAAATTTCCACTGCAATGGAAAAAATGATGTCTAATGTCAAATGATGGGTAATACTTTTGTCAAAAAGAATTTTTGCTTCTGGCGGGAATTCTTCGTCACCTTCCCAATACAGTACAGAAACCGGAATTTTGGGAGTAATATGAAATATAACTGCGGCATCTGCCTGGTTTATCATTGTTCCGCCCAATTGTTCACATGATTTTTTGAATAATTGTACGTTATTTTTATAAGCGTCAGTAATTAAATGCGTGGGAATCACATGAGGCCCTCTAAAGAAAGTTGTGCCCCCGGGCATATCCTTTTCAGAGATCCAGTCCTTACTGATTGCAATATCTTTGACATAAATTAAATAATATATGATGAAAATATAAAAATATTCATGGGGGATGTAAGCATTATTCTGTAACTGTTTCATCATGCGTGTTTCCGGATCAATGGTATATTCATATCCCCAAACGTGAAGAATATATCGTTTTGACTCCCTGTCATATTGACATGAAGCACGTTTACATACGTCTTCAGGATCTAATTCACGTAACCTTTTAAAATAAGATGGATCAACATATTTTGTCATCGTGTTTCATCCTTTACGCTAATCTCGTTGTTTGCCAACCGGTGCCATGTAAATTACAAATTCATCCTCTCCATCAACGCCAACAAATTGATCCATCTTTTGTTGATGAAATGCGGCAATTGCACATGTTCCTGCCTGTATGGACTCACAGGACAGATATAAATTCTGACAAACATGGCCAACATCCATTGCAATGACACGATGTGCAGAAAGGCCATATCGCCATTCCATTCTGTATGGTATACAAGTCCATATAAAAGTAACAGGTGCTTTTTCAATAAAAGATTGATTCAAGGCCGCTTCACTCAAGGAACTGGATACATAGTTTTCATTTTCAATAACCAGACTGTGCGTCACTGGCAAATAGCGATAAACACCTGATGTCAGATCCTTAATATTGGATATGGCCAAATATGTTTCAAAGCTATGGCGACATCCGGCTGAAGGAACCATTCTAAAAGCTGTGGATTCATTGATCTGTTGCTTTATTCCCTGTGTGGCCCACAATAAAAATGAAAGCTCATCAATCGAAAGTGATTCGTGTTTGAAGGTGCGGCGACTCTTCCGATTGGCGATAGCAGATCGAAGTGAAATATCAAAATTTGATGGCCAATCTTTTGGCAATGTCAGTGAAATTAATTTTTGATTGCTTTGAATGGGTTTTTGTATAGGTGGTGCAAGCGTACCCTGGTTTTGGTCGGTCAATGCAAAATTGATGGTCAGCCGCAGACGATCTTTTAAAAAATTTCTATGTGCTTGTATGGTTGGACGCATGAATTCATATCCTTGTTTATTGGAACAATTTATACATGTTGTTTCATTTTGAATTGAAACAACATGTATAACAAAATTTGATTTAGAGATCAAACGAATCATTCACAGGAACTTTTATTTTCAAGTATTTATTTTATGATAAAACTATGTTACTTAATAAAAAGGTTCCATCAAAAAAAATAAAATAAGGAGGTTTTATGCGTTTATTACATCGCCCTGTCTTTTTTGCATGGATTGTCATTCTGGTATTCGCTGGTTTTGTTCATGCTGAAACCAATGCCAATGTCGGAAAAAAAGTCATTGTGGGCACCAAGCCCGCACCACCTTTTTCTTTTAAAAATGAAAAAGGGGTCTGGACAGGAATCAGCATTGACCTTTGGCGAAATATTGCAAATGAACTGGGCTTGCAATATGAAATCAAAGAATATGATCTAAAAGGTCTGCTCAATGCGGTTGAAAACAAAACTGTTGATTTTGGCGTTGCCGCAATTACGATTACCCCGACCAGAGAAAATGTTTTTGATTTTTCCCATGCATTCTATCATACAGGCCTGGGAATTGCAGTTCCGGTCAAGCAGCAAAGCAGTCCTGTTCTATCCATTGCGAAGCAGGTGTTTTCGTTCCAATTTTTGGGCTATCTTCTGACCCTGAATTTTACCCTTCTGTGTGTTGGTTTTCTGATCTGGATGGCTGAAAGGCGAAGAAATCCAGATCAATATCGTACAGGTGTTGCAGGTATTCTGGATGGATTCTGGTGGTCAGCAGTGACCATGACGACAGTTGGATATGGTGACACTGTCCCCAGAAGTGCTTTTGGTCGCTTGATTGCACTGATCTGGATGTTTATGGCAATTATTATCATATCTTTTTTTACTGCGGGAATTGCATCATCATTGACTGTCAGCCAATTGGACTATGGGGTCAAATGTTTTGAGGATCTCAATAATGTTGTGGTGGGAAGTCTTGAAAAATCAACAACAACACGTTACCTTCAAAAGAAGAATATTCAGCCAAAAACCTTTGGTTCTGTTCTGGAAGGTTTGGAAGCACTTTATGCGGGTAAAATTGATGCCATGGTTCATGACCGGCCCATTCTACAATTTTATGCAAATACCAAACTGAAAGGGAAAGTGACTGTGATCAAAGCCATGTTTAACCCGCAAAGCTATGGTATTGCAATGCCTGCAAAGACATCCTATCGTGAAACAATTAATCATGAATTGCTCAAGCGATGGACCAATGAGGAATATTGGAAAAAATTAACCGGTAAATATCTGGGCGATTAGCACACATAAAGCAGTCTGTATAAGTGTTGTCTTAAATAATAGAAAAAGAATATTTATATAAGGAGATACCATGTCCATTCAAATTTACAATTCCCTGCACCGAAAGAAAGAACCATTTGAACCTCTGACCCCAAATCATGTCAATATGTATGTCTGCGGGCCAACTGTTTACGATGATGCCCATATTGGTCATGCACGTTCGGTTGTTGTTTTTGATATGATCGTCAGATACCTGAAAATGCGGAATTACTCGGTAACCTACATTCGAAATTATACCGATATTGATGATAAAATCATTCAACGCGCACAGGAACGAAATATCACCACAGAAGAATTATCTCAGAAATATATTCAGGCCTTTGATCGGGATATGAAAGCACTTTTTGTTCAGCAGCCGGACATGGCACCAAAAGCAACAGAACATATTCGAGAAATTATTCAACTGGTTGAAGCCTTAATTCAAAAGGGCAATGCCTATGAAATTTCCGGCGATGTCTTTTTTTCTGTTGAATCTCACGACAATTATGGATGCCTGTCCGGTCGCAAGCTGGAAGATATGGCTGCTGGCGCACGTGTCAATGTGGATACCCGAAAACACAATCCCCATGATTTTGCCCTCTGGAAATCAGCCAAACCCGGTGAACCATTCTGGGAAAGCCCCTGGGGTAAAGGACGTCCGGGCTGGCACATTGAATGTTCTGCCATGAGCATGAAATATCTGGGGCAAAGTTTTGATATTCATGGTGGGGGAAAAGATTTGATTTTTCCCCATCATGAAAATGAAATTGCACAATCCGAAGCGGCGAATGGTTCGTCCTATGCCAAATACTGGGTCCATAATGGTTTTGTAAATATTAATCGGGAAAAAATGTCGAAATCTCTGGGAAATGTGGTATTGATCAAAACACTGGTCGAACAATACCCGCCTGAAGCCATTCGCTTATTCTTATTGTCCAGTCATTATCGCAGCCCCATTGATTTTAATGATCAGGCCATGCATGATGCCGTTTCTGGGTTGAACAAGCTGTATGCATCACTGGAGCGGATAGACTCCAGTCAAATCTCTTCTGAAAATGAATACTCCAGCGAATTATGGCAACGCTTCTGCACGGCAATGGATGATGATTTCAATTCTGCACAGGCCATTGGATACCTGTTTGATGCCGTCCGGCAGGTTAACCGAATGCTGGATCAATCCCATCAATTATCCGATGAACAAAAATTGCAGTTGATTGGCATTCAGACCGATATGCAAAAAATTGGTAAGGTATTGGGTCTGTTTAATCAAACGCCTGCTGAATATGCACAGGATCAAAAGAAACGCACGATGGGAGATCAGGGGACTGATCATATTGATCAACTGGTAGCCGAACGTTTTCAGGCACGTAAAGATAAAAATTGGGCACGTGCAGATGAAATACGCGATCAACTGAAAGAAATGGGGATCACCATTGAAGATCGTCCAGATAGTTCCCGATGGAAATATGCCGGGCAGTCATAATGGACTCATTTCAGATCCAATCAGATTTTATTCCCAAAGGCGATCAACCATCTGCCATAAAAAAATTGACAAATGGCGTAAAAAAGGGAAAAGCGCATCAGGTCTTGTTGGGAGTCACTGGTTCAGGAAAAACATTCACTATGGCCCATGTGATTGAAAAACTACAGAAACCTGCCCTGATTCTCGCTCCCAATAAAACCCTGGCGGCACAGCTTTACAATGAATTTAAATCTCTGTTTCCCGACAATGCGGTAGAATATTTTGTCAGCTACTATGATTATTATCAACCTGAAGCCTATCTGCCAACAACAGATACATACATCCAGAAAGATTCATCCATCAATGAAATGATTGATAAAATGCGTCACTCCGCCACCCGATCCATTCTATCTCAAAAAGATGTGATCATTGTTGCAAGTGTATCCTGCATTTATGGCCTGGGCGCACCTGAAGACTATATTGCCATGCGACTGGATTTGACGCCCGGAATGTCATATCAACGTGATCGCCTGCTGAAAGATCTGGTTCATATGCTCTATGATCGCAATGATATTGATTTTCATCGGGGTGTATTTCGGGTGCGCGGGGATCGAGTTGAAATTTTTCCAGCCTATGAAGAAGACCGCGCCGTACGGGTGGATTTTTTTGGTGATGAAATTGACGATATTCGTGAAATAAACCCCTTGACCGGTGAATCTGTGCAAAAACTAAAACGTGTGGTTATTTTTCCGGCGAGTCATTATGTCATTACTGATGAAACCTTGAAATATGCCATCGAAACCATAAAACTGGAATTGAAAGCACAAATAGATTTTTTTCAGAAGAATAACAAACTCATCGAAGCCCAACGCATTGAAGAACGTACCATGTATGATCTGGAAATGATTTTGGAATTGGGCTATTGCAATGGGATTGAAAACTATTCACGTCATCTTACTGGTCGAAAACCCGGTGAGCCACCGCCCACTTTGTTCGATTATTTTCCAGATGATTTTATCATGTTTATTGATGAAAGCCACATTGCAGTACCCCAATTAATTGGCATGTATCGCGGTGATCGGGCAAGAAAAGAAACTTTGGTGAGATATGGATTCCGCCTGCCATCTGCCATGGATAATCGCCCCCTGAAATTTGAGGAATTTACGCAAAAAGTGCCCCAGCTCATATATGTATCTGCCACACCTGCAGATTATGAACGAAATAAAGCGGGTAAAGCCATTATCGAACAAATTGTTCGTCCCACAGGTCTGATTGATCCTGAAATTGTGATTCGTCCGGCAATACACCAGGTCGATGACCTGCTGGATGAAATTAAAACCTATGTTCAAAATAAATCGCGAATACTGGTCACAACCCTGACCAAACGTATGGCTGAAGATCTCACTGAATATTATCACGATCTGGGAATTCGCGTAAAATATCTTCACTCTGAAATCAAAACCCTTGAACGAATGGATATCATTGGTGATTTACGTGCCGGAAAATTTGATGTCTTGATTGGTATCAATCTATTACGCGAAGGCCTGGACATTCCTGAAGTGGCTCTTGTTGCCATACTGGATGCAGACAAGGAAGGTTTCTTACGTTCCACCCGCTCTCTGATTCAAACCTTTGGCCGCGCTGCAAGAAATGTGAATGGCCGGGTGATTCTGTATGCTGATAAGATCACAAAATCCATGCAAATGGCAATTGATGAAACTGATCGTCGCAGAAAACGTCAACAAGAATTTAACAAACAACACAATGTCCAGCCTGAAAGCATCTCAAAAGATATTACCCGTGTATTTTTTCCAACCATTGCGGATAGTTATTACGAACCTGATCTGAAGGCAGCAGAAGAAGTGACGGAATATGTGGTCACACCGAAAATAGTAAAACAGCAAATCAAAGAATTGGAAAATGAAATGTATGCTGCTGCAAAGGCACTGGATTTTGAACGCGCTGCTGAACTACGAGATGAAATCCATCGTTTGCAAGATAATATTTAATCTTGACAATGTGAAATACGCTATATTAATATATTTCTTGCAAATTTTATAAAACAGATTACAATAGTGATAAAATATTCATGAAAACAATTTTTCCAAATAGAAAATTTATGAAGTTACTGGAGAATAAAGATAACACAATGAATGTTACCCATGTCATCTTATTTAACGAATGCTTCCAAGTATGAGGTCTGATATGACTTATTATGCATCAAATGCAAAAGCCATGTATCAATCGGGATCATTGATGTCAAAAATCAATGCCCATTTGTCCGGTAATCAAAAGAATACAAATCTGGCAAAAGATATGGTTGATCAAATCAAGATATCATCAAGTGCCGAGGCCCAGGCAAATACAATCAAAACAATTGATGAAATGGTCGGTTCACAACTTGACCTGGTTGCATGAGTCCATATGCCAACACAGAGTGCAACGCAAGTGGTGTGTCCATACAAAGGTCTGATTTCATATTCTGAACAGGATGCAGATATATTTTGTGGCAGAGACCAATGGATACAAGCCATTTATGATGACCTTCAACAACAATCTTTTGTTGCCCTGACAGGTGCATCAGGATCTGGTAAAACATCTCTGATTTTTGGCGGTGTCATTCCAACCCTTCGCAAAGAAGCCAACTGGCAGATTGCGGCCTTACGTCCAAAAGAAAGTCCTTTTTATGAGCTTTCAAAAGCATTAATTCCCTTTCTTGCGCATGATCTCAATCCCTTTGATCAGGCAAAAGAAACAAAACAACTGGCTGATGGATTCCGCACAAAAAATGTGTCATTATTTGATGTGACCAAAGAAATTATTGAAAAATGTGCCCCAGATACCCGCCTGTTGCTGATCATTGATCAATTTGAAGAACTTTACGCGCTTTGTCCCCTTGCGGAAGTGAGAGACCTGTTTCTGGAATTGATTCTGGACGCTGTGACGCTTTCCGACGAAATGGGAGGGCGTATATTTAATGTCTTTGTATCATTGCGTGCTGATTTTTTGGGACAGATTATTTCTCATCGGCGCATGGCGACCTATCTTTCTAATGCAGACCATAAGCTTGGGCCAATGTCGCCGGATGAATTACGTGAAGCCATCGAATTACCTGCTCAAAAATTGAATACCGTTTTAGAACCTGGCCTGTCTGATTATATCTTGAAAATCTGTATTCCGACCAACATTCCTTTGCCCCTGATCTCCTTTTCTCTGGAATGTTTATGGGAAAAACAGCATTCTTCTGCTTTAACCATTCGTGGCTTCGAAGAAATGGGGGCCACTGAGCTTTCATTGGCCAATTATGCAGAGTCCATATACGAGGGCCTTTCCAAAAAAGAAAAAAGTCGAACAAGAGAAATATTTGTAAGGCTGGTTTGTCCGGGTGAAGGCACTGAAGATGTACGATGCATGATCAACCGGAATGAAATGATCAGCCGCAACTGGCCTTTGATCAGTCTATTTGTTGAAAAAGGTCTGCTCATTGCTGAACGAAATCAAAATAATGAAATTCAGCATATTGAAGTTGTTCACGATATCTTATTTAAAGAATGGGGAAGACTTCATGGATGGATTCAGGAAAATAGAGATTTTCGATTGTGGCGCAAACGATTACAATCAAAACTTTGGTATTGGGAGAAAAATGGCCAGAAACCAGAGGATCTCCTTTCTGGTGAGTTATTAGCAGATTCACTACAATGGCTTGATGATGATTCAGGACAAATTGAGTTCTCTGAAAAAAGATATATTCAAAACAGTGCCACAAAAAATAAACCCGGTACCACAAAGAAAAAATTTTCTTGTGTTTTCCGATTTATCCTGATGTTTTGTTTGCTCGCTGGTATCATGGCTGCCGGTTTGTATTTTTATGATATGAATCATTCCATGCACCAACTGCGCGAAACAAATGAACTTCTTACAAAGACACTTCAGAAAACAAAAGAACAATTGTCTCAAACCAGTCAGTCGCTGACAGATTTAACGAAAAAGTATCATGAAGGTGAAAATAATTGGCAAGACGCTCTCAACAGAGCCGCATCTGCTACCAGAAAACTTGAATCAGCACATCAGAAAATGCAGGAAGCACAGGATATTAAATGGCGGGCAGAGCGACAAATGAAATTTGCAGAAAAAAAACTGAAATCGTCAGAATCGCTGCTTGCCAAGGCAAATTCACAACAGACGGCACTGAAAGAACAAACACATGAATTTGAGCAGCATTATCAGGAACAGGTTGAAGCCATTAAGGCACAGACGATGCATCTTGAAGAACAATCCAGACAGGCTGATATCAAAATGGCGACAGCAGAACAATTGGCACGTGATGCACAGGCGCAACTTCAACTGGCATCCGAAAAAAACGCCCAGTTTGAAACAAAAATTCAGGAAATGAAACAAAAACAGGCCATTTTGACTGAAGCGGCCTGCGCATTTGCCTTGACCTACTTGACTCAGGATAAATGGCGGGCTTTAAAAATGCAGTCTCCATTGAAAAAAATTTGTGAACAATAAACAACAGGAGAAAAAAATGAACCCTGATATTATCATACCGACCACATCATCCATTCAGGTTGATTGGAGTATTTTTACTGTGTTATTAATCGTCACCTTTCTCATCCATTTATGGATGATGAATGTCATGTTGGGAACCGGAATTATTGCATTGGTGCGTCATTTTGATAAAAAAGAACAATCAGGCAATTTATCGCAGACCATTGCATCTCATTTACCCTTTACCATTGCATTTACAATAAACTTTGGGGTTGCGCCGTTGTTATTTCTTCAGGTTCTTTATGGTCATTTGATATATACCAGCTCCATTTTAATGGCTGTATACTGGTTGTCAGTGATTGGTGTGTTAATTCTGGCTTATTACAGTGCGTATATCTATGATTTTAGATATGATGTTTTGGCACAAAAACGAATTTTTTTTATTGGTGCAACAGTTGTTGGTCTGTTATGGGTTGCTTTTATCTTCACGAATAACATGACCCTGATGCTTGAACCTAAAAAATGGCATATTTATTTTCAACATTCTGGCGGGCGATGGCTGAACCTTTCAGAAAAAACACTTCTGCCACGCTATCTTCATTTTATTACAGCATCAGTCGCTTTGGGTGGTCTTGCCATTGCCCTGTATCGACAAATTCAAAAAGATAGATGTACACCAACGGATTCAGACCAGGTCAGTCAATGGGATGAAGACATTCAAACAGGTCTGGGATGGTTTATTGGCGCAAGCCTTATTCAAATGATCGTTGGCGTCTGGTATTTTTTATCTTTACCTGAAAACATTCGTCAATTATTTATGGGGAATGACACTTTTGGCACGAACATATTTCTTTTGGCCATTCCACTGATCATGCTGATGCTGGTATGTGGCGTGAAGCACAATGTCTGGATGACGACCTTTTTGATTGTTCCGGTAACTTTTATTATGGTTCTGATGCGTCATCTTGTTCGTACCGCATGTCTGTCCCCACATTTTCGCGTTCAGGATTTGCCGGTTACAGGGCAATATTCTCCTTTATTGTTCTTTATCCTTGCACTCATTGCAGGCATTGTTGTCATTGTCTATATGATTCGTCAGGCTTTTATTCCTGCGGCAAGAATTCAGGATCACTGAATTTAATCATTCCAATACCTCCCTGAATATTTCGAGTATTGGTATGAATGTTCTCACTTCTGAGCATCAACTGGGCTTCATAGGAACGTGCCCCAGAGCCACAAACGAGAAACAATTCTTTGTCCTGAGGCACATCAGATAATTTTTGCTTCAATTCCATCTGGTCAATGTTGATCCATTGATCTCCATATTTTTCGACAAATGGGCCGGCTTGAACAGGGCTTCTGACATCCAGTACGCGAATACTGTTATTTTTGAATGCCTCCAGAAAATCCAATGTATCGATTGGCACCTGTCGCCCCTCAAGGATGTTTTCCAGACTATTGCCCGCAGCATTTAAAATATCCATTGCAGATGCAAAAGGAGGTGCATATGCAACCTCAAGGTTCGAAATATCACTGATAATCGGCTTATAAGGCAATAAGGCTGCCACGGCATCCACTCTGGACTTGACAGCATCACCGCCCTTACCTGCTGCCTCAATGCCCAATATTTGACGTGTCCGACGATCTGCAATAAGCTTGATGGCCATCAATTCCATAGATGGATAAAAATGGGCCCGATCTCCCTGAATGACGACAGTATGAACCGGATCAAATCCAGCCTGTCTGGCTTGTTTCACTGTGATACCGGCACGTGCAATGCCCATGTCAAAGACTTTTAAGCAAAAACTACCCACTGTTCCTTTGAATTGCTCACATCCTCCGGCTATATTGGTGCCAATGATTCGTCCATGACGATTGGCCAGAGACCCCAGTGGCAAAGGATGGCATTGGCCTGTAATGATATCAGTCATTTCGATACAATCGCCGCCAGCATATATGTCTGGATCTATCGTTCGCAGGCAATTATCTACGATCAGACCACCAAATCGTCCCACCGCTAATCCGGCTGATTTTGCAATGTTTGTATTCGGGCGAACACCTACTGCCATCACAACAAGATCGCATGGAATTGTGGATAGATTGGTTTCTACCCCTTGAACGCCTTGTTCGACTGTGCCAACGATTTTGGTTACGCCTTCATTGAGTCGTATCTCTACGCCATTTTCTCTCATATGGGTTTCAATAACCCTGGACATATCTTTGCCAAAAGATGTTGGCAATAGTTGATCCAACATTTCAATCAGGGTCGTTTCAACCCCCCACAAGTCTGTCAAGGCTTCAGCCATTTCAATACCAATGGCACCGCCACCGATGATTACTGCACGCTCTACCTTTCCCTTTGAGACAATATTTTTGACTTGTTCTGCCTGATGTAAATTGGTTACTGCTGTAACCCCCGGCAGTTCCATTCCTGGTATTTCGGGAATAATTGGGCTTGCACCCAAACCTAAAACCAATTGATCATAGTTAATTCTGTCCTCGGTTTGCTGCATTAAATTCCTGATACGAACCATTTTATTGGGGCGATCAATGACAAGTGCTTCTGTCTGTGTCAGCACAGAAATGCCTTTGACACGTTCGAAATATTTTTTATCTCTGACAACATGTGCACTGGTTGAGCAAAGGCCTTCAAGCTCAGCCACATCGCCACCCACATAATAGGGAATACCGCATCCGCCATAAGATATATAATTGTCTTTATCAATCATGGTTACTTGAATACTGGGGTCAAGCCTTTTCATGCGACAGGCCGCTTTTGGACCCAAAGCCACTGCACCAATGATTACAACATGTTTTGACATAATAACTCCTATCAGTAGTTACGAAATAAATCGTACAACTACCTGTTTTGTGTTACCTAGAATTGTATTTGCCATATCAATACTGTATTGTCCTCACTTCCAGATGCTAAAATTTTTCCATTTGGATGAAATGCAATATCGTACACCTGCTTTTTATGTTCCTGTAGCTTACCGATCCTTGAAAATTTTGATTTCACATGTTTCCATAAAAAAATACATGCGTCCCAACTGCCAGTGGCCATATATTGCCCATCAGGTGTAAAGTCGATACTATGAACCATTTTCTTATGTGACTTCATTTGTTGATTCAAAATAAATGCGCTGCCATTGTCTTTATACACAAGGATTGTACCATTATATGCACCAACAGTCAGGATCTCACTTTTGGGATGAAAAGCCAGACCATTGATAAATCGGGCATCACATTTAATGGTTTGATATGGCAGATATTGGTCATACTCTTTTTGATAAATTCGGATAATATTTTTGCCACAAACTGCTAAAAATTTTGAGTTTTGACTGAAACATAAATTGGCAATACTGGCACCATGATCAGAAATTTGTTGATGAAACATATACGTTTGGCCAATCTTTCGCCAGATCCTTACAGAGGCATCATCACTGCCGGTGGCCACAAGAGATCCATCAGAGCTGAAATCCAGACAGGTAACCCAGTCTGTATGGCCTGACAAGATATGATACGCCTGAAAATTTTTGAGATCAATCAAGCCCACATCGGTTTCATTTTTATATTTTGGAATGGCAAGATATTCTTCATCCGGAGAAAATGTGATGGCCGACACTTCTTTTATCATATCATTTGTCTGCCAGAGAACGTCAAAGGCTTGATCAAAAATTGTCACACTGGTTTCTGCAGAGGATGTTGCAAAATATTTGCCTGAGGGTGAAAAAGTTACCGACCATACTCGCCCTTTAAAATGATTCAATTGCTTCCAGTTCATTGCATGAAATTGTGCGGTGCAGGCAAATGTGAATATGATAAAAAAACAGCTTGTTAGCAAATATTTCATTGTGTTTATCTCCTGTTCACAAGAATATTTATTCATCAATTATGCGCATTTGTCAAGAAAAATTACTGTGGGGTTTTGAGTCTGTCCGAAGGCTTTTCCAGCTTATATTCTCGCATTTTTTTGTAGAGTGTTGGCCGGCTAACCCCCATCAATCGTGCTGTTTTGGCTTTATTCCAGGCTGTTTTGCTTAGAGCTTCCAGGTAAGCCTGGGCTTCATCTGTTGCGCTGACAAATTTTTTCTTAGGTGCATAAGGGCTTGCGTTAATTGTCATTTTCAATTCAGGGGGCAGATGATCAACAGCGATCGTCCGGTCATTGCATAAAACAAAGGCATGTTCAATGGCATGCTGCAATTCTCTTACATTGCCCGGCCAATGATAGTCCATCATAATTCGCACCACCTCATCAGACATGCCATCAATTTGTTTGTTGAATATCTTGTTAAACTGTTTACAGAAATGACTGAATAGTAATGGAATATCCTCCAGGCGATCCCGCAAAGGCGGCATATGGATTTCAACGACTTTCAGCCGATAATACAAGTCTTCACGAAATTCACCCAGACGCACTTTTTCTTTGAGATCTTTGTTGGTTGCGGTAAGCACCCGAACATCTACTTGATGGGTTGCGGTATCCCCTACGCGCTCAAATTCTTTTTCCTGAAGTACACGCAGTAATTTAAGTTGGATCAGGGGCGAAATATCACCAATTTCATCCAGAAATATCGTGCCGCCATCAGCCGCCTGAAAGCGTCCAATACGACTTCTGATCGCACCAGTAAATGCCCCTTTGACATGACCAAAAAGTTCACTTTCAAGTAAATTTTCTGATAGTGCAGAGCAGTTTACTTTGATCAATGGTTTATGAGCGCGATCACAGCTGTAATGCAATGCTTTTGCAACCAGTTCTTTACCGGTTCCGCTTTCCCCATTAATTAGAATTGTTGTGTTGGTTCCGGACAGATTCTCAAGAAGTCGATATATATTTTGCATGGTGGAGCTTTTGCCAATGATATTATGAAAACAATGTTGCTCAATTAATTCGCGTTCCAGATCATGAATTTTGGTGGTATCACGTATCACAAGAACAGCTCCCATGATTTTGTTATGTTTGTCTTTCAATGGCGATGATGACAGCACGACCACCTGTCGATCTTTTTGTTGATGTTGACATTCGACACGATATTCCTGAACCACGTTCTGGGTGATCAGGGTTTCATCCAAAACAGTTTCACAGCCTTTGTTACACTGTAAAAACAGATCACAAAAAGAACTGCCAATAATTTGGTCTTTTGGAACACCGCAAATTTTTGCCACAGCATCGTTTGCCTCAATCACACGTTTATCATCATCAACAGTCAGAATACCATCTTTGACACTTCGAAAAATAGCTTCAAGGTTCAATCTGTATTTTTCATTGGCAGCTTCTGTTTCTTTCAGCCGCATGACCACGCGGATTTTTGCTAGCAATTCTTCTTTTTTAAATGGTTTGGTGAGATAGTCATCTGCGCCGACATCATAGCCTTTCAATCGTTCTTTCAACATGGCCATGGCAGATACCATAATAATTTTGATCAGACGAAATTGTTCATTGGCACGAATCTTCTGGCATACCTCATAGCCATCCATGCCTGACATGAGGATATCTAAAAGAATCAGGTCTGGTTCAAAATCTGGTAAAATTTTAAGTGCGTTTTCGCCGCTTGATACGGATCGAATTTCATATTGTTCTTCTCGCAAAATATCTTCGAGTAATGAAATATTGATGGGTTCATCATCAACAATTAAAATTTTATTGGGCTTCATATGACTCCCTTTTTGTTTTGAGTAATTTATACTTGCTTTTTAATGTTATTATTTATTATGTTTTTAGAGCATTCCTTAGTTTTCGTTAAAATAAATCCAAAATTTAAGGAGAATCCAATGAACCTGACAAAAATACATGATTGTTTAAATAAATCAACCCCTGAAAAAAATATTCTTATCAAAGGATGGATTCGGACAAAACGCGATTCAAAAGATTTCTCATTCATCGAAATCAACGATGGATCATGCTTGCAAAGCATTCAGGTGATCACAAAAAATGATCTGACCAATTATGAGGCAATCAAAAAATTACTGACCGGCAGTGCCATATCTGTAACTGGTGAACTGGTCGCATCTCCGGGTAAAGGACAAAAATGGGAATTGATTGCACAACATGTCGATATTCTTGGTGAAACCCCACAAAATTATCCGCTTCAGAAAAAACGACATTCAGATGAATTTTTAAGAACCATTGCGCATTTACGATCGAGAACCAATAAATATGGCGCAATGTTTCGGATTCGATCAGAATTGTCGTATCAGCTCCATACATTTTTTCATCAGCGAGGGTTTCAGTACATCCATACACCGATCATAACAGGCTCAGATTGTGAAGGTGCCGGAGAATTATTTCAGGTTCGCACAATGGATATTGCAAATAACGACAAATTACAAGTAGATTTTTCAAATGATTTTTTTGGGAAAGAAGCTTACCTGACTGTTTCTGGCCAACTGGCAGTGGAAATGTTTGCCCTTTCTCTGGGTAATGTGTATACATTTGGCCCCACATTTCGTGCAGAAAATTCCAATACACGTCGTCATGCCGCAGAATTCTGGATGGTTGAACCTGAAATGGCTTTCTATGACCTTCATGAAACCATGAATCTGGCAGAAACGCTAATTCAAAATATCATTCAGAACATGATGTCAAGCTGTCAGTCGGATATGGAATTATTTGCACGTTTTGTTGACAAAACCTTGATGAAAACACTGACAACGATCATTGAAAATGATTTTATACGTATCCCATACCAGGAAGCCATCAATATTTTAAAAGCCTCCAGACAAAAATTTACATTCGAGGTATCTCATGGCAAGGATCTACAGTCAGAACATGAACGTTATTTAACTGAAAATCATTTTAAAAAACCTGTTATCGTATATGATTATCCCAAATCAATCAAACCATTCTACATGCGCGTCAATGATGACGAATCCACTGTGGCTGCGATGGACATGCTCGTTCCGGGTATTGGCGAAATTATCGGAGGCAGCCAGCGTGAAGAAAGATACGAAATGCTGTTATCGCGCATGAAAGAAAGGAATATTCACATACAAGATTACCAGTGGTATCTTGATTCACGTCAATTTGGATCTGTACCGCACAGCGGGTTTGGTCTGGGGTTTGAACGTTTGTTGATGCTTATTACCGGCGTACAGAATATTCGTGATGTCATCCCTTACCCCAGGACGCCCAAACAATTAATGTTTTAGAACCGAAACAACCATTGCAGCCATCCCTTTTGAGTTTGAATGGCGGATTCCGGACATATTTCCATACAGCAAAAACATCGAATACAGGCATTGTAATCGTAAACCGGTGTTTTCCCATGATCTGTTGCACGTGATATCGCTTTGGCTGGACAAATCTGTTTGCATTGATAGCACAGAGTACATTTTTCAGGATTGGGTACGGGTTTTTCTACAAGTAACTGTTTGAAAAATGGTGATGTAAACGGCCACCTGACGGCATTGGAAAAAATGCTGTTTTTTGAGGCTTTAAATGATGAAACTTGTAGTGTGTCTAAATTATCTCCAACCAGTTCAATGTCATCGGGCGAAGAAATACAAAAAGGCCTTTCAAAACCCGCTTTCAGAGTGGGAATATCATCTGGCGAAATTTTTACAATTTGTGTCGCAGTCCAATCGACAGCCAATGGATCGCGTCCCATGATAATGACACCGATCTGTCGCGGTGTTCCTGAAAACCCAGGCCCCTCACCTTCCATGCCAAGTATGCCATCCATAATATGTAAAATTGGTTTGGGGGGATCGAATCCATGACTGAGCGCGCCATACAGATCCATCATAAAATTGGAAAAGTCATCTCGTGAAGGGGCTTTTAAATGAACGCGGGACTTTTTTAAACCCGGAATCGTCCCAAAAAGGTTTTTCAATGCACCGGTGAGGATTGTCAGACCATGCGTTTTTAATTTGGGTAAATTGATCAGCATATCGACATCAAAGAACGCTTTTGATATCTCAATTTTTTTATACCGATGGGCATCATCAAATGAAATTAACTGTGTGGGCGTCATATCTGGCACTTCAACATCAAGCGCATTGATTATATTCCCATAAGGTGTTTTTTTCAAAACGGTATTTAAACCATGAATGGCTGGATTTTCAATTAACACCGGGGTACCATCATTGTCTCTGACAATCTGAACAATGGCTTCAAAAAATGATGGATGCGTTATTATGGCACGGTCAGGGATACTGGGAAGCAATAAATTGGGTTTCAGCCCGACACGCATCCCGGAAAACAAGCTGGGATCAAAATCGATTTGTGCAAAACCTTCACGAATTTTTTCCACTAAATTTGGATCGGCATAGGATGCACATGCTTTTAAATAGACTTTTTCCAAAATTTTTCCTCCGGATTGATGTTATATTCGCCCACGTCCTAATAACCGGTAACATACATACTTCAAAGATGAACTGTAGGGGCAAACCTTGTGTTTGCCCTTACAAACAACAATCGTTTGTGGACCTGTGATAAAGGGCTAACATGTTGTTCTCATCCTCGAACATAAATCTGATTCCGGCTTTTGTTTGAGGGCAAACACAAGGTTTGCCCCTACAGTTAGCCTTTGGACAATGGTATGTTAACATGCTAATGTTTATCCGATTTCTCCTGAACAGGCGTTGTTTTTTTAGCAGTATCCTTTGTTTCTGATTTATCTGGCTTCTCTGTATTTTTATCATTGATCAATTGAAGTCTATTTTTAATCATATCTTTCTGGTAGTTCTTTTCTGCCAGATCTTCAGCTTCCGCGATATATTCCCTGGCTTTTTCCAAATCAGCTTCAGATCCCTTTTGTATCGCCATATCTGCTCTTAAAACAAACATCATAAAATCAATACCATTCAAACGCTTTTGAATTTTTTGCTGAATATCATCTGTGGCAAATTGATGCGCCATTTCCAGATATTCTTTTACCTGAACCAGATTGGGAATATTATCTTCAGACAATAATTCACTGGCTTGATCCAGATAGAAACTGCAAATCATCGGATAGATTTCAGCTTGAGAATAAAAAGGTTGATCTGTTTCCGGTAATTCCATTCCCATCAATGTCAGCATATAGGATTTGCCCATTGGAGAAAAATTACCCTGCCAGACTTCCACCCCAGCCTTTCCATCAACCAGATAATACTTGCTATGGTTTGAAGAACTGGACATGTACAACATAATGAATAAAGCAAGAATGCCGGCAAATACAGCTTTTACAGAATTTGAGATGAGTTGGGTTTCTGTTTTGGTTTCCAGCGTGTAATCCGAATAATCAGGCTCAGGTATGAGTGTATCAGAAATATCTTCTTTCCGCTCAGCTTGAATCGATTCCTCGGATGGAGTTGTTGCGTTATATTCATTGGGTTTTGTCTCAACAGTCTGTTCATCTGATGCCGCATTTTCCTGTTTTTCAACCTCAGTTTTTTCCGACGGTTTTTCAATTTTATCAGGCTTTGATTGTTCCTGAACAGGTTCTGGAATATCTGTAATATCCATCTTTTGAAACAGTAATGCACGAATCCGTCTGATGTCATCAGGAGAACCTTCAATGAATGGTGGTGAATCAGAAATACTGGCCTGTGATTTCACAGGGGCTGACATGACCGGTTGCGGTGTCCAGGCTGAATATTTATTTCTTAACAATTGAGAAATTGGTATTGCGGGTTTGTCTTTTTTTATTGCGGCTGTCTCAGGTTTCGATTTTATTTCTTTGGACGTTTCTGCCAATGGTTGAACATCTTTCAAAGAAATGGTCTGGAACAACAACGACCGAATTTTTGTTTGTTGATCTGAATCAGTTGTATCAATGTATGGAGGGGGATCGGGTAAATGCATGTCTTTTTCAGGGGGCCCCCAGAGTGTTTTTGGAGACTCTGCATATTTTTGTCGAATCAATTCAGCAATCGGCACAATTTTTTTGGTTTTTGGTTCTGGCGGGGGAATATCTGTCATGTCAATTTTCTGCATCAATAACCCCTTAAGGCGGTCTAATTCTTTTTTATCATCACTCTCGAAAAAAGGCGGCGCATCAGGAATCCTATCATAAGACATGGGTTTTGGTGCTGATTCTATAACAATGTTATCCGGCTTTTCAAATTTTCGCGTCAAAAGTTCTTTTAATGTGAATTTTGTCTTTTTAACGCTCTGTGCCTTTTTCGTCTTTGTCGATTTTGTGGATTTCGATTTAGTGGCAGACGTTTTTTTGACTGTTGACTTGGTTGCCGAAGTTTTTTTGGCCGTTGATTTTTTGGCCGTTGTTTTCTTTTTTTCTTCAGTCGATTTCGCAGCAGATTTTTTCTTTGCCGCTGCCTTTGGGTTTTTTTTCTTAGCCATAAATCCTCTCTTTTTTCAAGCTTATAATTTCAGGAAATTTTTTTACAATGAAATGCTTTCCTGATTACTGATAAAACATTTTTTATTATAAAATTTGATAATATTAGCATTTTTAACACAAAAATGAAAGAAAATAAATTAAATTGTTTGTTCAATAACCCATATAGGTTATAAATACGCTCTTTATTTAAAGCCTTATTAATTTATCCTGAAAAAAAATAAAAAAATTGCATTTTTTTTGTAAGAATTTTGAATTTTTCGTGTCTATATAAATAGAACCCCTAAAGATTGATCTACAGTAAAAAAAACTGACAATCAATTATTGAATATTTTTTTCATAAAGAATAAAGGCAGTTACATGAGCTACATTCTTTACAGATAATTTTTTTTGAATAAAAATCAAATTCTGGCATTTTTTTTGCCATCATTGGGATAATAATTTATCTGGCAGCGGAATATAATAGTTTTTATTGGATTCATAATATTCATACAAAATTAAAGCCGCTTCAGAGCAGGCATGAATTCATTGTAGCGTGAGGGTGAAATATGGAACAAATGAAAAAAGACAATCTGGATTTGTCAGAGCATGTTTTTATAAAATCATTTCAATATTTTTTTAGTGATTTGAAAAAATATGTTGGTTTTTCAATCGCCATATTGTTCATTCATTCAATCATTCTTTTGATGGGAAGTTATTTATGGGTGAACTATAATGGCATTTATGAATCTCAGGCATTTATTAGTACATACATTCAAAGTGGTTTTGAGATTGGTTATTTGTTCAGTCACAATTTATGGTGGCTTTCATTGAGAGTTCATGTTGTTGTCAGTGTAATATGTCTGGTGAATGCGATACTGTGCAAATTTTTCTTGATTTCAGATTTTTATGAAGTGAAGCCTTTTCTGGCCAAACTTATCGTATGGTATACTCCAAACATGTTCATTGCAGCTTTTTTTATTGAGGATGCCTATATTTTTGATTATCAGACCGCATTTTTAATTTGCATGCTCCCGGGATTGTTTATGAGTCATCCCAGCATGATGCTCGTAAGAAGCATGATTCCTGATCTCGGGGATTTTCATCGGTTATTTTTATGGTGTATCTATCGGAAAAAGACTGTGACAGCAACGATGTAAGCATATCTGAAGATGTTATCATGCACCCCATTGATGGCACTCTAGACTTGCATACTTTCCGTCCCAATGACATACACTCTCTGATTCCTGAATATCTGAATGAATGCCGCCGAAGCGGAATCAATCGTGTACGTATCATTCATGGGAAAGGTTCCGGTAAGCTTCGCAAAGGCGTTCAGGATCTGTTGAAAAAAATCCCTGAAGTTAGAAAATATATGGACGCACCATCTCATGAAGGTGGGTGGGGGGCAAGTATTGTTTTTCTTTAATAAAGAAAAGTAACGCCGTAAATATCATATAAAAATTTACCGGCTATTTGGTTACACGCAATTCAATTATAGCCATGACAAACTCTTGCAATGATTTCATCCTGAAGTTCTTTTCCAATTGCTGTAAAATAAGCGTTGTATCCTGTTACGCGCACCAATAGATTGGGATAATCTTGAGGATTTTTTTGTGCATCTTTTAATGTTTCTGCGTCCAGCACGTTTATCTGAAGTGCAGTTCCGCCATTCATTGCATACCCACGAATAAAGGCTTTAAATTTATTTTTTTGTTCTTCATTTCTGAACATGGCAGGATGAAATGTCATTGTATGACTGGCCCCACTGGGCAATATGTTTAAAGTATCATCACAATATGGAAATTCTGTTCCAGAAATAACCTTTCCCACCGAGTTTGTATTGGCTGTTGGCCCATGAATATCCGAACCATTTGCCGGACAAATGGCATTGGATAAAAACTGCCCCTGTTTTCGACCATCAGGCCCGGCAGCGAGGATATAACCATCAGCAACCCAATAATTCCAACTTAGCATTCCTGGACGAAATTGACGATTCGTTGATTTTGTTTTGTATTTCCATGTTTCTTCACTCCAAAATCGCATGACATCTGTGGCCAGACGATCAGATATATCATTATCCTGACCATATTTGGGAGCTTTATTCTTCGCTGTTGCCTGAAGGATTTCATAACCTTCCCAATTGTTCTTTAAGGCTTCAATCAGTTCAGTGATGGAACAGGTGTTGGTATCAAACACCAGATATTTGACAGCCAGTAAGGCATCCACTGTAGACGCAAAGGTGACTGCATTGATAGTTACAAATGACAATTCCGCACCACCCCGTGTAATATCAGTTGCCTTTTGGGCACATCCGCCAACCAGACAGGAAAGATAAGGCGTTGGAGAAAAATTAGCGCGAATACTTTCAGAAACTTCATATAAGTCAACACTTGAACGAATGATATAAGACAGTTGTTCCTTGAATGCTTCGTAAAATTGTTCCCATGTCTGGCATTTTTCCGCAGGTCTGGTTTTAGGACCATCTTGTTTGATCGGATATTTTTTTTGGGTAATAATATCTTTGTATGCAATTAAATCTTTGCCACCGGTTAAGGCAAGTTCTACTGCTTTGTAAAGATTGATATTCACATCGACTGTTCCGGAACGATCATTTCCCTGCATGGTATTTTCAAGACAGCCAACAGGCGCGTAGTCATAAACGTTTTCTTTGTTTATTAATGATGAAATCCCTGCTTTTTCTGCCTCATGAAGCATTCCGGCCATAGAACGTTCATCAAAGTTTAATAAAAAGGGCGCACCCTGGCTGTTGGCAACCATTTCAATCAGTCGATTTAATAGTTTTTCTGGAGATTTCCGACTGATGCGCACATTGGGTTTGGGTTCCAGAATGGGCGACATGTCATCAATGACATCTAAAATTAAATATGTCAATTCGTTGGTGGCATCGTTGCCATCAGCACCCAAGCCGGATAGTGTGATCAATTGACCAAAACCAGAAGTTACCCCCTGTTTGCCTGTACGAATGAATGCATCATATACAGTGTTGGCATGAACCCAGAAACATTTCAGCAGTTCTTTTGCAAATTCATCTGTCATGCCCGATTGCTTTGAATATTGCCAGTAAGGATACAGATATTGATCCATGCGTCCAAAAGAAACACCCGGGCCAGGATAGTTTTCATCACTCATGATCAAGTAATGATTTATCCAGAGGGCCTGAAGTGCCTCCCAAAACGTTTTTGATGGAAGCCAGGGCACACGATTGAGATTTTGGGCCATTTGAAGTAATTCTTGTCGGCGCAAAGAATTGGTTTCTTTTCGCGCTTTTTTATGACATAAGGCGGCATATTTTTTTGCCAGATCTCTCGGTATGGTTGATGCGATAATCATTGCACGTAATTGTGCTCCTTTATCACTTTCTTTATCTGATTGAGAGAGCTGCTTGTATTTCTGTTGAAGATCAGCGTGAATCGCCTGCCATCCAATTTTTAATACCCTTTCATGATCTGGAATAAGATGGCCACTGGTCGCTCCAGCATTCCCATAGCCATGATCATGAAAGGATTTGAGTATTTCCCGCGCATGAATCATCTTGCGGTCACGTTTTTTTGATTCATTTTGCGTCAAACATTTTGATGTTTGAATGTTAAACCGACCCCCTGCAATGAGATCATTGGGAAGCAGTTCTTGCGGCAAATGATTTGTTATGACTGCTTTATTGAACCATGCTCGGCGTTCCATTAAGGACCAGTCCCAAAATTCAACAGGCAGTGGAATATTTCTGGCTGCCAGTTTGAATGATGCGCGAAATACATCAAAAAAAGCATAATTTTCAGGGGCAATGTAAAAATTCATTTCTTCATATTGGGTGTCCCAGGGAGTCCCTGTTGACCATGAAGTGTATTCATTATTCCAGTTTCGTGAAGCACCCTGAAAATAATAATCCCTTAACCATTGTATTCTTGGTGATAATTTTTTTAGATTGGGTGGTGACATTGTTAATCTCCTTGATCAATATCCCGCCAAATGATTTTCGCATAGGTCTATAAGTTTTGGTATTTTCAGCAACCGCGAATATACCTACGACCGAAAATGAATGTAGGGGGCAAACCTTGTGCTTGCCCTCCGACAAAAACCGGAAACAAAACGATGTCCGAAACCAATACATTGCGACTATTTTGACAAACTTCGAAAAGCCATAAACAACCCGGCAATGACAATCACGATCAAAAAAAACAGGCGAAACATAACTTCTTGAAATAAATTGTTTTTCTGCTGGTCAATCATTTTCTGGGAAAAAGAAATATTAAGCTTCCCAATAAATATACCATTTTTTTGAAGTTTACGTGAACGCTCAATATTTGTTTCTTTTGGATTGCCCTTACAATTTATCAATTGACCTGATGCATCTTTTGTTATACAAAAGATAACTTGTTGGTCGGTATGAGCTGTTTTTTCAAATATTGATATAGAATGGATCAAGTGTTGACCTTTCATCTCAACTTTTGAAATATCCTTTAGGCGGTCAATTTCAAAATTCCATAAAGGCTTTGTCATCAGTGTTTGCAATCGGTCACTTGTAGATTTTATATAGGATGAAAAATGGGTGTCAAGTTGTGCTTCTCGACTCGTATATTCTTTGATTTCCAATCCGATTAGCGCAGCAATTGTTATAAAACTGATCATTAAAAAAGATTTTGAAAAAAGATTCGGTTTTTGTTGATGTAATTTCATGTTATTATTCCTCCATCTTGTTCACTTTTGTTTTATGAAATACTTGTATGAGATACTTGTATGAGATATTAATGAAAATATTATCTTTTGTCAAAATATTATTTTTTTATTCTTAAATAACCAGGGTGAAAACCATGAAAGAAACTAAAAAACAAACGACAATATACACTTTTTCAATTCGGATAATCATGTGTTTATTGATCATAACAATGGGTTATTTGAGTATGAAAATGCTCAAAAAACTAAAACATCCGCCGGCGGAGGCCAAAAATCTCGAAAAACCACTTCGTGTATTGGCCCGGCGAATGATTCCTCAGGATATTGCGATCACCATTAAAGGGTTTGGTGAACTTCAGTCCAGGGATGAAGTTTCAATTTCATCAGAGGTTGCCGGGCGTGTAACACATATCCATCAACGACTGGAAATCGGAGAAATCATTCGGGCATCGGAAATATTGTTTCAAATTGATAACCAAAACTATATCGCGGCAGTGAAAGAGTTACGTGCCATGGTCAGTCAGGGAAAAAACAGTATTCAACGATTGAAAACGCAATTCGCAATTGACCAGAAACGCCTGAATACAATCAAGCGTAACATGGAATTATCCAGGGCAGAATTCCGGCGAGTCAAGCGATTATTTAAAAAAAGTAAGGTGGGTACACAATCTCAGGTAGATGCGACTGAAAAACAATTTAATATGGCGACTGACCAATATCATCTCCTGTTGCAAACAGTTGAATTGTATCCGATTCGGATTGATGAAGCCAAAAATGCATTGACCGCCAATCAGGCAAGACTTGATGTCGCACAGACAAATCTGGAACGTTGTCAGGTTCGCGCCCCTTTTGATGGTCGTGTTAAATTCGTTCAAATTGAAAAAGGTCAGTATGTTAAAGTGGGCCAGGCGTTGCTCACCCTTGCCAATGATCAGGAATTGGAAATTCATGTGCCTGTGGACAGTCAGGATGTTCAAAAATGGTTAATTTTTAAACATTCAAACGATAAATCCCTTGCCTGGTTTGATGCTTTGCAGCCGGCCCCTTGTCGTATTCACTGGACTGAAGCACCGCCGGAGCAATATTTTGAAGGCACTTTAAATCGTGTGGTTGAATTTGACAGGCAAACCCGTACCATTACACTTGCAATCCATGTAAATGCTCAAAATGCTGTTTCCAGAAATAATTCTCTGCCATTGGTGTCTGGCATGTTCTGTAAGGTAGAAATACCAGGAAAGACATTGAAACAGGTGTATCAACTACCCCGATGGGCAGTGACATATGAAAATACTGTATATGCGGCGAAAGATAATCGCTTGACAACAGTACCTGTAATTGTCGAAAAACTGGCACCTGAAATTGCAATTATTTCCAAAGGTATTGCGCCACATGATGTTATCATTATCACTCGATTAACCGATCCCATTGAAAATGCACTTCTGGATATTGCGTTTGAAAATAAATAGCTTAATTTATAACAATTTATTTATGAGCATTTCTTATCAGGAAATAAAGATATGAGACGAGTATTAGAAGCTTTTGCCGGAAACACTGTTTTTGCAAACATTGTGCTGATGTTGATCTTTTTGTCAGGCACATTGGCAGTGAAATCAATGATCCGCGAAATTTTTCCAGAATTTTCTCTGGATATGATTTCAATTTCTGTTCCTTATCCTGGGGCTGATCCAGAAGAAGTTGAAGAAGGGATCAGCCAAAAAATTGAGGAAGCTTTGGAAACTGTGGATGGTATAAAGCAATATACGACCAAATCCAGTGAAAACGTTTCCCAAACCCAAATTGAAGTCAAAGAAAATTATGATGTGTCAGATGTTTTGGATCGTGTACGTTCAAAAGTTGATGGCATATCCACTTTTCCGGTGGATGCTGAAAAACCAATTATTTCTGAAATTATACTAAAAGAGTCTGTTGCTGTCATTTATCTGGCCGGCAAAATGAGTGAACGTCGTCTGAAGGAACTGGCGGAACGATTCAAGGATGAACTCAAACAGTCTGCTGAAATTTCTCAAGTGGAGGTTTTTGGTGCCAGAGATTATGAGATCAATATTGAAGTTTCTGAAGCCCGGTTGCGGGAATACAACTTGAGTTTTGACCAGGTATCACAGGCTGTGCGACAAAGCAATCTAAACCTGGCAGGCGGAACGATTCGAACACAGGGTGAAGAAATACGCATACGCACTGTGGGACGAAAATATACTGGCGAAACCCTGGCAAATATCGTTGTTCTGGCAAAACCCGATGGTGATATTGTCAAACTGGATCGCATTGCAAAGATCAAGGATGATTTTTCTGAAGACATCATTCAGGCCACTGTCAATGGCAACCGATCTGTTTTTCTGATTGTTCAAAAAACCAAAGAAGAAGATGCAATTGCCATTTCCCGGACAATTCGAAAGTTTGCCAAGGATAAACAGGCGGAATTACCCGAAGGAATGGTTGTAAAAATTTTGTTTGAAAGCACGGATATGCTCCGTGCACGGATTAATTTACTTATAAAAAATGGGATGTTGGGACTGATTCTGGTATTTTTTACTCTATGGTTGTTTTTAGATGCCCGATTGAGCTTTTGGGGCGGAATGGGCATACCGATCTCTATTGCCGGCGCATTGGCAATTTTGTGGGGAATTGGTGGGACGATCAATATGATTTCTTTGTTTGCCCTGATCATGGTGCTTGGAATTGTTGTTGATGATGCCATTGTTGTGGGTGAAGCCATATTTCTTCATCGACAAAATGGTGAGCCGCCATTAAAAGCAGCAGTCGAGGGAGTTTGTGAAGTTGGACTGCCTGTTTTTTCAGCAGTTATCACTACAATAGTCGCATTCATTCCACTTGCCTGTATTAGCGGCATTATGGGCAAATTTATTCAGATTTTACCCATGGTGGTTATTGCATGCCTGCTTATTTCATTGCTGGAATGTCTGATTCTGTTACCCGCACATCTCAGTGAATTACCTGATCCCAAGCCAGTCAAAAAATCAAAAAACTTTTTTATATCAAAAATACAGGCCATGCGACAATTCCCCATTTTTTTGTTAGACTGGTTTATCAATAAAATATATGCCTCTTTCATATCAATTGCTTTACGATGGCGTTATATTTCATTAAGCACTGCTATCGCTGTTTTGATGATCGTTATTGGTTTGATGAACAGCGGTCTGTTAAAATTTGAAGTTTTTCCGCGACTTGATGGATTTATTCTAACATCTACAGTAGAATTTCCCAATGGTACGCCCTATGAAGTGACAGCGCAGGCTGTCAAAGAAATCGAAAAAGCCGTTTTACGTCTGGAAGATCAGGTGCAAACCTTATCTGGAGAGCCATTAATTCAGGACGTACTCGCGTTGACAGGACAAACTGTGGGGGATATGGTTCAAGTTGGTCCCAATTTTGGCGTTGTCCAGACAGTCTTTTTGAAATCAGAAAGACGCGGCATTCATTCAAAAGATTTGATGGTCATGTGGCAGGATGCGGTGCCAGAAATTCCAGGAATAAAATCTTTGACATTTGAGGGCATGCAGGCAGGCCCTCCTGGTGCGCCAATTGAAATTTGGATTCAGGGACGAAATCTGGATACAATTCTTGCCGCTGTTGATGATTTAATGGATCGCTTGCATCAATTTGATGGTGTTTATCAAATCCGATCTGATTTCAGCCCGGGTAAAAATGAAATGCGATTACAACTCAAACCTGAGGCCAGGACACTCGGGCTGACAGTAAACGATCTGGCAAGACAAATAAATGCGGGTTATTATGGTGATGAAGCTGTTCGTCTTCAACGGGGAAAAGATGATATTCGTGTTAAAGTGCGGTATACATCTGAAGAACGCAGCCGTCTCTCTGACTTATCAAAGGTGCGAATTCGCACACGGTCCGGTCGTGAAGTGCCGTTGCTGTCAGTCGCCAAAATAAATTTTTCACCCGGTTATTCAACAATTACCCGAACTGATGGCATGCGTCGGGTATCAGTCAGTGCTGACGTAAATACCAATAAAACAAACGCCAATGAAATTATACAGACATTGTCTGGTCACTATTTTGAAGAATTGAAACATAAATATCATGGGATTCATATCGCACTTCAGGGTGAAAAGAAAAAGATGAGAGAATCCTTTGGAAGTCTTTTAGTTGGTTTTCCATTGGCAGTCATTGGCATATATATCATTATTGCCACAATGTTTCGATCGTATGTTCAGCCCTTTGTTATCTTGTTTACAATTCCCTTTGGTATAATTGGAGGAATCATAGCCCATTTTGCTCTGGGATTTGATTTGTCAATGATGAGTATATTTGGAATGGTTGCACTGGCAGGTGTTGTGGTCAATGATGCCATTGTTTTAATCGAACGTGTCAATGAAAACTGGGCGATAGGCATGCCATTTTTTGAAGCACTTGCCCATGCAGGTAAACGTCGTTTTCGAGCGATCTTCCTGACATCTATCAGTACAATCGGTGGGCTCGCGCCTTTAATTTTTGAGACAGATCTGCAAGCCAGATTCTTAATTCCAATGGCACTGTCCATTGCAGGTGGTGTCTTGTTTGCGACAGTGTTGACATTGGTTTTGATTCCAAGTTTAATGGTGATATTGAATGATTGTCGCAGGGCATTATATCGATTCAAATATGGATTATGGCCAGATCGAATCTCTGTTGAACCTGCGTTGACACGAAACATTCGGGAGGAATAATGAAACGATTGATTCATATATATCGAATTACCCTGCTTGTTTTTATTTTATGCATTGGCAATATTCATGCTGATGAATCCAAAAAAGGTTTATGGCAAACGATCAACATCCTGGATTTGCAAACTGCCCAATGGATTGCACTGGCAGAAAACGCAAATTTTGCAGCCTCAACCTCAAGGATTGGTCAGGCAATTGCCCAAAAAGAACAGGCCAATTCAGGATATTGGCCATCAATAAAATTTTCAATGGCTGCCACGCACAATGATATGTCCAATGACTTGTATGAGCAACAATTACTCTCTGCAAGACTGCTGAATCCTTTGGCAGAAATTGACGATCCTTTTGAAAACTATTCATTACAATTATCTGTTTCCTATGTTTTGTTTGATGGTTTTTTAACAAAATACCAGTATCTTATTGCAAAACTGGGATATGAAATCAGTAAAGTACAACATCAGGAAGCAAAACGTTTGTTACTTCAGCAGGTCGCAAATCATTTTTTTCGCACACAACTTGCGAGAGAAAATGTTGCGATTGCACAGGCGAACATTGACTTTTATGCCAAGAAACTCGAAGAATCAAAAGCACGGCAGGATATTGGCACAGGATCTTTGAGTGATTCCCTGAATTTTCAGGTACAATTGAATGCTGCAAAAACTACTCTCATTCAAGCCAATGAATCTTTCCAACTGGCTTTACTGGATATGGCGGATGCACTGGGGATTCCCAATTTTTCCACAACAATTAAACTGTCACAACTGGAAACTGAAAAATCAGAAGAGCTGACACCTCCTGATGTTAAAGTATACGTTGATAAAGCATTTAACAATCGACCAGATATTGGATTATATGAAAAAGTGATCGAACAGGCCAAAAATCAGGAAAAAGCGGCAATGGCGTATAACTATCCCTTTTTATATATCAATGCAAGCTATCATGGTGAGCGAACAGATAATTATAACTGGCAGGATGATGATTTTGGAAACACTGTCGCTGCAAATATTACATACCCTATTTTTTCAGGTGGTTATTATCAGTCAAAGGTCAAACAGGCGCAGTATCGAATCAAAGAAACAGAAAAAAGCTGGCAATATATTACAAAAAAAATTGATACGCAGGTACGACAGGCGGTTACCCGTGTTAAGGCGGCTCAAGATCAGGTGGATTTACAGCGAGATAATGCAAAATTGGTACAGCGTAACAGGGATCTTGTTGAAAAGGAATATACTGCGGGGCAGAATTCGTTGGTTCGATTAAATGAAGCACAACGTGATTTAATCACCGCAAGAAGTCGTCTTGCGTCGGCTTTGGTTTCACTGCATCAGGCATGGCAGAACTTGATGGCTGCGACAGGTGAAATATTATTGGCTTTTGAATAATTGGTGTTATTAGAATGTCTGAGTACAAACAAAAAAAACTATCCATACTCGGCTCTACCGGTTCGATCGGCCAAAATACCCTTGCAGTTGTTGAACAATTTCCTGAAAACTATCAAATAGAAGCACTTGCAGCCGGAACAAATATCGAATTGTTAAATCGTCAAATTCAACAATTTTCGCCCAAATGTATCTGTGTGCTGGATGAAAAAACTGCCATACAACTCAAAAAAATTGTTCAACGCCCTGTTGACATTGTTTATGGCCCTTCTGGTTACACACAAGTCGCATCTTATTCGACTACTGATATCGTTGTCTCCGCCATTGTTGGTGCTGCAGGTTTGATGCCTACAATTGCTGCCATTCGTTCTGGTAAAGATATTGCATTGGCAAATAAGGAAACACTCGTTATGGCGGGAGACATTGTTATGCATGAAATCAAGGAACATAACGTTCGATTGCTGCCGGTGGATAGCGAACATAGTGCCATCTTTCAATGTCTGGAAGGTCATCGGCAACAAGACTTAAGTCATATTCTGCTGACAGCATCAGGTGGACCTTTTAGAAACAGGGGATTTTCAACATTTGAATCCATTCAACCCATTGATGCCCTAAAACATCCCACATGGAGCATGGGAAAAAAAATCACCATTGACTCTGCAACACTTATGAATAAAGGATTGGAAGTAATTGAAGCCCATTTTTTATTTCATGTACATGCAGACGATATTCGGGTGATTGTTCATCCTCAAAGTATTGTACATTCAATGGTTGCCTACCATGATGGCAGTATTATTGCGCAACTGGGCATTCCAGACATGAAAGGGGCAATAGCCTACGCGCTGTCATATCCCGGAAGACTGCCTCTTAACCAACCCACACCTGATTTTTTTGACATTCAATCACTGAATTTTTACCCGCCTGATCTTGAAAAATTTCCCTGTCTGTCTCTGGCGTATGAAGCATGTAAGCAAGGAAAAACATATCCCGCTGTATTAAATGCTGCCAATGAAATTGCAGTTGCTGCTTTTTTGGATCATCGCATTGGCTTTATGGATATTCCCCGATATATTGAAAAAGCCCTTACACATCATACTTCAGAAAATTCGATCCATTTAGAAAATATTATCAATGCAGACAAATGGGCAAGAAATGTTGTAAAACAGTGGATCAGGACAAATGCCTAGCCCAGTTGCATATACAATCAAAAAATGTTTTCGATTAACAATCATTGTTGCCAGTCTATTTTTTATGCTGACATGCGCGATTATAATTCTTGCGCCGCGTTTTTTGAATACAGATGCATTTAAACATCATATTGAAAGTATACTCACTGTTCAACTTCATCGCGTTGTTCATATTCAGGATGTTTCGATTTCTTTTTTGCCAGACATTCATATTCAATTATCCGGAATAACTGTCAATGATGCCGGCGGCTTTGGTGAAGAACCTCAGATAGCGGGAAAAAGTGCTGAAATTTATCTTGAAATCTGGCCTTTATTAGAAAAAGAGGTTGTCATTGAACGCATTGTTATTCATGAATTACGTATTCTTTTTAAGCAATTGGCAAATGGCAAAAATAATTGGTCGGGTCTGATCAATGTAGATTCAAAACCTAAGAAATCAACACCAAAGAAATCAACTGCTCAGAAGTCTCAACCTTTTTCACTTCAAACCAGCCTCAATATTGCAGTCAAGGATACCAGCATTGAAATCGATGATCAACTAAACAATCGAAAGATTAAGCTCTCCCATTTCGAATATCAAAGCATACAAAATATTATTCATATCGGGTTTGACATGACAGCGACACTCCCCATGAAAAAAGGCGTGTGCTATATTGATACTCACACAGAACTGAATGGCCGTGCCAGTCTCCTGCTGAAAGAGGGGCGCTATTCAATTAATGATGCCCATTTGCAAATGAATGCCACAGGTCTGTTTCCTGGTGATCATTTTGTGGAAAGCCATCTGGATACCAGAATTGCCCTGTCGTATGAACATGCCGCCATAGAACTTTCAGATATGCAGCTTCAAGTAAATGATATTTTGTTTCAAGGAAATATTTATGCCAGAGACCTTTTCAAAATACCAGCCATATCCGGACAGATCACGATGCATTCAGAAAATCTTGTGAATACCCTGTCTTTTTTACCTCAAAAAACTGGATTCAATGGTCCGGTTTCGGGCGATATTCTATTTCAAACACGTGGAAAAACACTTGAATCATTGATTAAACATTCTGAACTGGAACTACACACAAACACTGGTGCCGGCAATATTGTTTTACCTGATCACATGGCTGATAAAGATAACATTTTCTTAAAAAAATTAACCAGGGCAGATATTTACCTTCATTTATCACACCTGAAAAACATGCAAAACAATGATTTTCAATATGGTTTTCAAACAAAACTCAATGGGGATATTAATGGACTGAATTCATTGCTTGATATGGTCTTTACAACAAGATCTCATGTTTACCTTGGACCAGACTTATATAATATCTGCATCAATGATGGCGATTTCGATATTCAAGCCCAATGGAAAAAACTGTCCGGTACTTATCACATTAAGGGGGATGTTTCGGGTAATTTAAAAACAAAGCATGCGCTGATCAAAAATGTATCTATTTCCGGACCGATTATCAATGGAGAGTTAAACACTGAAATTGTAACCAAACATAATGAACCGGCAATCCTGAGTCATGTTAATATTAAAATAGATCAGGTCAGAAAGGTGTGTAAAGCTTTTTGTCTCAGGATGCCACGATTTCATGATCCAACAGCTTGTAAGCATATTGCATTTAATGGTGATATCCTGTTGACAGCAAATTCTATGCAGTTGTCACGCATGGCATTTAAAATTGATGAAGCCGAACTGCTGGGTAACATCATATATCGATATCATCCTTCAAAGGTCAATTTTCATCTGACTGCCAATCAGTTAAACCTGGATCGTCATTGGATATATCAGTCAAAGCAGAAAAAGGCACATTCAAGTGGTTCAAAAAATTCAAGGGCCGTAAAAAATGAAATGGAAGTCAATGGCGTGATTCAATACAATGATTTACGCATTTACAATGTTTTAATTGATCAAATGCGAATGAACTATTCGGTTAAAGACAAACAGTATCGTTTTTCGCCGATGGTCGGAGAGATGTATGGTGGAAATTTTAATGGGCATTTGACATTTGACTATACGCCCAGCATCCCCAAAACATCCTTATTACTTCATTGTCAGGGTGTTCAAATAGATCAATTTTTAAAGGATTATAATCAGTTTGATCGTATTATTGGTTTGTTAAATATGAAAGCCTCACTATCCTGGGACTTGAAAAGAGGTCGCATGGTACGTTCTTCAATAAATGGTAATGCAAAACTGGAATTATCTAAAGGAATTATCAATGGTATTCAAATTGTTCCCACTGATGTTCAAAAACAGATCCTTGAAATACATAAGAAACAAGCATTAAACATTCCAAAACAGCAACATTTAAATAAAATACAAGGGCTTGTCAGATTTCGGAATGGGTGTATGCATAATTCAGATTTGCTTGCCTATGCCAAAGGGTTGCGCTTAAAAGGAAAAGGGCAGATGGATCTTGTTAAAAATGAAGTAGACTATATGGTGTATGTTGGTATTTCGCATTTTCCAATT
>Ga0272440_1000047_pt1 | contig 102888 bp, 50 predicted proteins | sample SSMMMBAug17_FD_192440 | JGI IMG/M metagenome (GOLD analysis project Ga0272440, IMG submission 192440) | Marine sediment archaeal communities from Little Sippewissett salt marsh, Falmouth, MA, United States - SSM-MMB-Aug17 | ecosystem: Environmental > Aquatic > Marine > Wetlands > Sediment ... | reverse complement strand
GTTCCCCATTTATCTTGAACGTATAATAGTTTGGCACGTAGAGACGTAGCATGCTACGTCTCTACAGAACAAAAACCCCGATGAACATTTTTTAAAAAGGGGAACTTATTTTCACAGAATTTCTAAGATAGATTTCAAATTTCAACAATAATAAGAATTTTCTTATTAAAAACATTGTTAAGCCTAACTTTTAATGGTAAACTTATAATTATTATGCCTTATCTATATAATTTTTGTTTTTCCGAAACATTAACTTAAAGCATTCTTAAACGAATCCATAAAAAGGTCACACATGAAATCATTTAATAATGATCGAATTCTTAGAACTTTTGGCCAGACTTACAAAAACAGGCTTGGCAATTATCATGTTCACACAGAAGCAATCAACAATGGATATCGACACGAAATTATATCCTCAGTTTTGCGCGGGAAAGGAAACTATCCTTTTATTTTATCCCACAATCACTATACAGACCATGTAATTATTTTAACACATGGCTTATCTGACAGTCCATATTATATGGAAGCCATTGGTTGGCATTTTTTTAAGACCGGGGCAAATGTGATATTCCCATTGTTATATGGACATGGACAAAAATTTCCTGATAAGGCCATGCAGTCGTGGTCACTCATTTCAAAATGGAAAGCGGATATTGATGAAACAATCGCTGTTGCAAAAATGATGGGCAAACACATCAGTTTAGGCGGATTGTCAACAGGCGGTGCATTGAGCTTGAATGCCCTGCTAAGAGATACTTCACAAATATCCGGGGGATTGTTTCTATTTTCAGCAGCACTTGAAATCGGCACCTTGTATGAGAATATTGGAAAACTGCCCTTGATTCAGATATACTATCGCATAAAACAGGAAAAAATTACTGGCTGCGGCCCCAATCCCTATAAATATCCTGTTTTTTCAAATTTTTCTGGTTTACAATTGGCCAGGCTTATCCAGGAGAATAAACGACTGATTAAAAATGTCAAAATAGATCATCCGGTGTTTGTTGCCCATTCCATTCAAGATCCAACAACCCTTGTCTCTGGCGTGATGGATTTTTTTGAGAACCATGTAAAAAATGGTGTGGCCTTTCTGATTAGCAGATTTCATGAGGATCAGCCGTTGGCCCATGGAGATCTGGTTCTTGACAAGCCAATAAAACTGATATCAGGATATCCAAATTATCAAGTAATTGCACCCAAAGCCAATCCCAGATTTGATGATATGATATGTTCAGCAATCAATTTTTTTAAAAAATTTTCATCTGAATAAGCGGGTTGAGGGAATAGAGTTATTAAAACCAATTATATCAAGCAATTTTATGATTCGGATCTGGAAATCCCATTGGAGTAAATGCGGAGGAATATTTCAATGAAGATAGATATATAATTGAAAAACACCATCGGCTCAAAATATGAGCCGATGGCAATATTTCAATTATCCATCATATCGTCCCAAAATACTGATACTGCAAACATTCTGAAATGGAAATCCGCCAAGGTTATGAGTTAACCCAAATTTTGGATCTTTCAATTGTCTTTTTCCGGCTCGGCCATGAAATTGAAGGTACATTTCGTAGATCATGCGAAGCCCTGATGCACCGATGGGATGTCCAAAACATTTCAAACCACCATCAACCTGGCAGGGTACCTGACCATCAAGATCATAAAAACCATTCATGATATCTTTGACAGCCTCTCCACGCTTTGAAATATGAAGGTCTTCCATTGTCACCAACTCGGTGATTGAAAAGCAGTCATGAACTTCCATCATGCTGATTTCCTCTCGCGGGTTTTTAATCCCTGCTTCTTCATATGCCTTGACACTGCATTTTGTTGTGGTCAAAAAATGACTGCCATCCCATTCGTTGTAAGACATTTCTTCACCACTGCTTAATGCCAGTTGCAATGCCTTGACTGACACCAGATTCTTTTTCCCCAGTTCTTTGGCTTTTTCCACTGTGGTAACAATTGCACAGGCAGAACCATCACTGACACCACAACAATCATACAATCCCAAGGGATGTGCAATAATGGGGGCTGCCATGATTTGTTCTTCAGAAATGGGTTTTTGAAGGTGGGCTTTGGGGTTCAACGCGCCATTATCATGACTCTTTGATGACACATGTGCGATTGCACGTTTTACATCCTTATCCGGTATTCTGTACTTTGCAGAATAGGCACTGGCCAATTGTGCAAAGGATCCGGGGGCTGTCAAATTGGGCCACCATTGAAAAGTCAAGGTGCCTGCGCCAGAGCCTGGATTTGGAAGGCCGCCATAACCGGCATCCTTGAGCTTTTCTACGCCCATTGCCAGACAGATATCATAAGCACCAGAGGCCACCGCATAAACAGCCCCACGAAAAGATTCTGTACCGCTGGCACAATAGTTTTCCACGCGCGTTACCGGAATAAAGGGTAATCGCAATGCTGTGGACATGGGCAAGGCACTTTTTCCTACATTGACTTCCTCAAGACAGGTGCCCAACCATGCGGCCTGAATCTCATTTTTCTCAATACCGGCATCCTGTATACATTCCTCGAACGCTTCGACCATCAGTTCTTCAGCACCAACATCCCAACGTTCGCCAAATTTGGTGCATCCCATACCGATAATCGCCACTTTGTCTTTGATTCCTGTTGCCATGATCGTTCCTCCTATTTCATGCTAAAAAGTTTTTCAATAAGCTGGGATTTCATGACATCACCGGAAATTGCCAGTTTTCCCGATGTAAAGGCCTGCATGGGATTCAGTTTGCCGGATACCATGTCTACAAAATCCGAATCTTTCATTTTCAGTGTACAGGTTGCCTGTCCGGCCTTGCCCGCCTGAACATCACATGTCTGATCTTTGACTGTTACATACCAGTCCCCGCCATTTGCACCGGATATGGCATATTGAAAGACAACATCCACACCCGCGGCAACATCCTTTTGAAATTGATCAGGCATCATGTCAAAAACTTCTTTTGGTGTCAATGTTGATGCCGCTTCAGGTGCAGCTTCATCAGAAGCCGATGCTTTTTTGGGTTTCGGATCAGGTGGACTGATCAATGCAACAATGGCAGCATTGGCATCAGAAACTTCCTGTGCCCCTTCCATCTCATTGATTGCATCCCAATTGGCTTTGATATCCTCAGGAGTGGGTGGCTCGCTGCCTTTACTCAGTGCAATCCCCGGGCCGGTATAAAAAGCGGCACGATTGTAATATCCCATGCCAGCATTAAATATGGCACCGCTTTCATCACATTTGTCACTGGCCAGGTACAATACCATTGGTGCGACAAATTCGGGTTTCATCTTTGCAAAGAGATCCGGCGGCATGATATCTTCTGTCAATCGACTGGCTGCCAGCGGTGCAACTGTATTAATCTTAACATTGTATTTGGCACCCTCGATTTTTAAGGTATTCATCAAACCCACCAATGCCAGCTTGGCAGCGGAATAATTGGTTTGACCAAAATTTCCATATAAGCCGGCAGCTGATGTGGTCATAATAATACGTCCATAGCCCTGTTCTTTCATATGCGTGAATGCGGGACGTGTTACATGGTATGCCCCATTCAGATGCACATCCAGAACCGCTTTCCAGTTTTCCGGAGTCATTTTGGTAAAACTCTTATCCCGAAGAATTCCCGCATTATTGATCACAATATCGACACGGCCAAAGGCATCAACAGCCGATTTTACAATATTCTCACCGCCCTCAACAGTGGCCACATTATCGTAATTGGCCACCGCATCACCGCCGAGTTCTTTAATTTCATTGACAACCAAATCAGCCGCACTGGTTGAACCACCGCCGGAGCCATCACGAGAACCGCCCAGATCATTGACCACAATTTTTGCGCCGCGTCTGGCCAGTTCAAGCGCATAGATTTTGCCCAGGCCGCCCCCTGCGCCAGTGATAATGGCCACCTGATCATCAAATTTGACCCGATTTAATATCTCGGCTGCACCTGGTACTGGTGTGGCTTTCCAGAAATAGGCTGAAAAGCCACGTTCTTTATCTTCTAATCGACGTCTAAAAACCATTTGAAGCGGCAGGCCTACCTGAAGATCTTCCAGATAACAGTCTGTAAAATCTGCCATAAACCGGCCACCGCCTTCAAATTGAATCATCCCATATTTGTGCGGGGGATCAATCGACACGGCCAGTAAGTCCCCTGTATATGAATTGATTTTTGCCGGGATGTCTGCAAATTCATGTTCATCCTGACTGTGATGGGCATTGCAGTTGGGATTCACACAAATGTCCATTTTTGGAAATTGCTGGGTACCGCATTCACGACATTTACCCCCAACCAGTCCAAGAAGCATTTTGCGTTTACGCCATAAGGTTGTCATGGCAATTTGAGTGGGAGCTTCTGCACGAATGCCCATTTCTGTTTCTATAATATCTCGAAATTTCAAAAATTTGGGATAATTATCAATGGATTGTTTGTTACTCAATGCCCCTTCAAAGCCCGATCGCTGCGCCAGTTTTGTAATGTTGTCAGTCACCTCGAACAAGAGCGCGTTACAGCCCTGACCGAAACCTGCAACAACAATACGTTGGCCGGGTTTAACTTTTTCAAGGGCTGCGGTGAGCATGACAAGTGCGTGTGCGCAACCTGTTTCACCACAAACTTCGTGAAGGTTATCCATTACCTGCTCAGGTTTCGCGCCCAGTTTTTTTGCAATTTTTTTATGTTCTGCCTTGAAAAAACAGGGATAAACCAGTTTGTCGATCTGATCTATTTTCAAACTGGCTTGATCCAGCATGCCTTGAATGGCCTGTGGAATAATTTTGGAATAACCTTCATCCCGCGCCCAACGTTCTTCCCAAACATAATCATATTTGTTTAATCGTCCCCGATAATGGTCTGCAAAATCATATGACAGGGAGTATGAGCCTTTGTATTCGGCGATAACATCCTGATCGCCAAGCATGATAGCAGCGGCACCATCGCCATACCACATTTCATAAAAATAGGCGGCTTTGGTTTCACGACGATCTGAAGCTGCCACCAGGATATTTTTTCTATCGCCACCTTTAATGGCATCCAATGCGGTCACCATTGCAGTGGTGCCAACACGTTGAGATGCTGTAAAATCAGTGGTGACAATTTCATCACGCAAATTGAGTGCTGTGGATACAATGCCCGCATTTTGTCGATCTGCAAAGGGCAATGTGGTTGATGCCAGATAAAGTGCATCGACAGTTGATTTGTCTTTGCCAATCAGACAATCTCGGGCAGCAGTCACTGCCATGGTAATGGAATCTTCATCCCAGTTACACATGCTGCGTTCACCCTGAGCCACCATCATGATTGCCGGCGCAAACCACCCCATGCTTTGAAAAATGGCCATCCTGTCCAGGCGTAACCGGGGAATATATGTACCGTATGATGTAATGCCTATCATTTGTATTCTCCTTTTTTATCATGCCTTGGGTTTGAATAATTTTTCGATGAGTTGTGATTTCATGACATCACCAGAAATGAGGAGCTTACCAGAAGTATATGCTTTCATTGCTGGAAGTTTGCCATTCATCATATCAAGGAAATCACCAGATGCCATTTTTAGTGTGCAAGTGGCCTCCGCTGTGCCCTTATTCACATTACAGGTCTGATCCTTGATTGTGATCACCCAATCGCCACCACCATCGCCAGAAATATTAAACTGAAAAACAACATCCACACCCTGGGCATCATCTTTCACAAATGCATCCGGCATGGATGAAAAAATCTCAGCACATGAGACAAATCCAGATGCCTTATGTTCCTGTGCAGCCGGTTTGGGCTTTTCAAAAGCCATCAGTACATCTCCAACCTGATCGTTGAGTTGAAAATATTCTTTGGCCTTTTTCATGTTGTCGATAGCAGACTTACTGGCAACAATATCGTCCACAGTGGGGAATTCATCCTTTCCAGTGACGACAACGCCCGGGCCAGTATTCATGGCCACACGATTGAAACATCCGGCACCCGCATTATAAATATTGCCAGTGACCGGGCATTCTTCAGAACATAGATACAAAACAATTGGAGCCACGAATTCGGGTCTGGATTTTTCAAAAAAATCAGGTGGAAAAACATCTTCAGTCAGTCGTGAGGCAGCCAGAGGTGCAACAGTGTTGACTTTAACATTGTATTTCTTGCCTTCCAGTTTCAGGGTATTCATCAGTCCCACGAGACCCAGCTTGGCAGAAGAATAATTGGTCTGTCCAAAATTACCATACAAACCCGCGGCAGATGTTGTCATGATAATTCGGCCATATCCATTTTCTTTCATTACCTTAAAAGCCGGACAGGTAACATTGTATGCGCCATTGAGATGGACATCCAATACCGATTGCCAGTTTTCAGGGGTCATTTTTACAAAACTTTTGTCGCGTAAAATACCGGCATTGTTAATGACAATATCAACGCGCCCAAAGGCTTTCATTGCAGACTGCACAATATGTTCACCACCTTCAACAGTGGCCACATTGTCATAATTGGCCACAGCATCACTTCCCAGGGCTTTAATTTCATCAACCACTATATCTGCGGGTGATGCCGAACCGACACCAGAACCATCACGAGATCCGCCCAAATCATTAACCACAATTTTAGCCCCGCGCTTTGCCAGTTCCAGGGCATATGTTCGTCCCAGACCACCGCCAGCACCAGTGATAATGGCCACACGATCATCAAAACGAATGCTGTCATCAGGAATATCACCATATTCAAACTCACCAAAATCAATGACAGTTTCATTGTTTTCTGCATTGATTGTGCGCCATAAGGCTTTGCCTTCATTTGTTTTCCAGATCAGGGTTTTGAGGCCGATTCCTGGATATAGTGTCTTTGAAAATCGACAATTAAATTTGCGGACTTTTTCAGGCTCTCCCGGAACAAGTGACTCAATTAATGCCCGACAGGCAAAGCCATGTGTACACAGGCCATGCATTATGGGTTTGTCAAAACCAGACATTTTGGCAAACTCTGGGTCAACATGCAGTTGGAATACATCACCAGACAACCGATATAACAGCGGTTGATCTGATGTGGGATTGCCTTCAACCACAAAATCCGGATCTCGGTCTGGAAAAACAATTTCACGTTTGGGTGCATTTTCACCCCCAAAACCGCCATCAAGACGCGCAAAAATGGTGATAATGCTGGTAAAGAGCTTTTTGCCATTGGAATGAAAGGTATCACTTTCGGCGACAACCAGTGCCCCTTTTCCTTTTCCCTTGTCATAATAATGGGTTATCTGGCCCTGAGTGGTCAGGGTTCCCTCAGGTGGGATGGGATTGTGAAAAATCAGTTCCTGCTCACCATGAAGAATGCCGGCAAGGTTGACATTGGACTCCAGTCCAACATGGGATAAAAAGTCAAAAATTGCGGCAATGGAAAAACTGGGAATGACTTTCAAGTCTTTCTCATAGCAATAATCAAGCTCGGAAAAACCTGATCCCACACCCAGCGCATACAGCACAACATCTTTCCATGTGTATTTTTTGCTGAAGGGACCCAGTTTTTTACCAATTGCGTCCATGTTCAACGCCATAGTTTACCTCCTTATAAAACTGATGTTCTTAAAAACAAGCCCATAAATATGGGTTGCAAATAAATTAATTTTTAGAAAATGCGGGAATCAAAATAAAATTCAATGTTTCTTTCACCAGTTGAATATATTTTTCTTTGTTAATATCCAAAATGGGTTGAAATACATTTATACCAGAAATAAAGTTGAGAACCGCATTCCAGACAGCAAGTACACGCGCTTTTGCTTCAACTGTAATATCTGATTTTTTTTGTGCCAATCCAAGTGATACTGCGATGTTTGAAATATATTCCGGCATTTTGTTTTCAATACTGTAGTCATGGTCGCGTGTTTTGCTGAAATACCGAAACAGGATGAGATTGGAGATTTCTGGATTATCAAACAGATAGTCGCATATCGTATCGATACCAATTTCAATACGCTCAGCAATGGGTTTTCCTGAAATGAGATTTTCAATTTCAAGCAACTTGTTCTGAACTTCATCATTGATATCTGTTATTACCGCGTCATACAAATCGCGTTTTTCCCCCCAATGATAATACAGGGTGGAAATATCAATCCCCACATGTGTTGCAATCATCCGCGTTGTGGTGCCGTGGTATCCATATTCGCCAAATAATTTTCGTGCAGAATCAAGAATTCTGGCCTTCATGGATTCCCTGTCCAAACGCGCTTTTTCTAATGGTGATGCCATGTTTAACAGGCTCCTTTTTTATCGTTCATGAGCTTCCAACATAATATCCCATATTATACTTCAAGCGTTTGATGGAATCAAATGTTTTATTCATTTTTTCTAATTTTTTTGGTATGCATGAAAATTCAAATCCCCATTTCCAGAACAAGTCCAAAAAAATCTTGACGAACTAAAAAATCATATATAAAAAAGAATATATATGTTATGATAATTCAATACAAGGGAACAGCATATATTGGTTTCAGTTCCTCATTTATGATAAAATCTAATAAAAGATTGATTCTTCAAATCCAAATTTTCCCAAATAATTGTTAACCCAATCAAAAAAAATAAGAGGTAAATATGATACGCGGGCAACACCGAAAAAACAATTGTCAACTAAGGATATTTGTTTGGACCATTGCCATAATTCTTTTTGGCGCAGGGGTTCATGCGACTGAGTTTAAAGTTAACCCATCAACATCGTTTTTTGTGCCTGTCCACCTGGAAACCCAACAAGCCATTTATTCCTGCGATATTCGGATTCAGTTTGATAACACCCGACTAAAGGCCATTGGTGCCACTTTGCAAGGCACTATTTTGGAGGGGCGTGGATATCAGCTTGTTCAAAATGTCGGATTGACAGGAGAGGCCCGATTTCCTGTATATTCCTCTGGAAATCTTTATACCGGTAATGGTATTGTTTTGTATATTGAGTTTGAGCCGCTGGTTTCTCCCGGCGAGGAAAGCATGCTGCAATTGAGTCGGTTTCGATGTAACGAGTCTGATGTACAGGGAGGCCTGTGGGTACAGGATAGCTATTCATCAGAAATCAGTATCATGGTCAATAATTTGCCAGAGGCATTTGACCAAACAAAAGAGATCATGGAAGATGAACAAGTCGTTATCACACTGACTGCTTATGACGTTAATACATCGGATACCTTTTCCTATACGCTGGATACTGCACCCACTCTGGGAACTGCTGTTTTATCTGAAACCACCGGTCGATTGACCTATACACCGAATCCAGATATTTTTGGCACAGAACATTTTACCTATGTCGTTTCAGATGGCATCGGTTTATCCAGTCCAGGACATATTACCATTATTATTCGTTCGGGCAATGATTTGCCTTTGGGAACTCCTGTCACAGTCGAAACTGCTGAGGATATGTCAAAAGATTTTACGCTCCTGGCTGTTGATTCTGATAACGATCCCATAACATATGCATTGAATGTATTGCCTTCAAAAGGCACATTAACATTGCTTGATACTGTGTCCGGTGCATGTCGATACACACCGGAAACCAACGATTCTGGTACATATTATTTTACATTTATTGCATCTGATCCTTATGGAGATTCAGAACCAGCATCCATGACTATCATTATCACTCCTGTCAACGACGCGCCTGTTGCCACAGGTGCTGCTTATACCTTGAATGAAGACGAGCCCTTTGAAACTCAGTTAATGGGATCTGATATTGATTCAGGTTCATTAACCTATGAAATTCTGGAATCCTCTCCAGAAATTAGTGTTAAAATCCTTGATGCCCAACGGGGAAAAATTAACATCATTCCTGAAGAAAACAAAAATGGTGAATATCAATTTACATTTCAGGTCAGCGATGGACTTGAGGATTCTGAACCAGCCATTGTCCTGATTACTGTTCTGCCACAAAACGATCCGCCTGTGGCCACCCCAGGCACCATTCATCTTGATGAAGATACGCCCAGAATATTTCAAATTTCCGGTGTAGATATTGAAGATGATCCATTATCCTATGCAATTCATATGGAACCGGATCGTGGCACCTTATCCTTGAATGGACAATCCGGAGAATGCAGCTACACGCCGCCAGCAGATGAATCAGGTCAGGTTACCTTTATGTTTACAACATTAGATGAACATCTCACTTCAGAACCTGCCATGTTCACCCTGATTATTGACCCTGTAAACGATTCACCTGTTCCCCAAAATGATACCATTGAAACTCCAGAAGATACTTCCATAGAGATAACACTAAAGGCAACAGATATTGATTCCGCCATTGAAGCCTTTTCCATTCTTGAATTTCCTGATGGCAATCTTGAATTAATTGACCCATCTACTGGTCTCTGCCAATACACACCCATAACCAATGCGTTTGGTCCAGATATTTTTTCTTTTACAGCCAGTGATGCAGAATCTACATCCGAACCAGGATTTATTACCATTAATATTACACCTGTCAATGATCCGCCTGTTGCGGTATCCATGTCCATTACTGCCAATGAAGATCAGGTGAGAACAATCACACTGGATGCTTCTGATCCTGATTATGATCCCATTACATTTACCCTGCTTACTCAACCGGATCATGGCAATATTTTTAACTATGTCTATGAAAATGAAATCATGACTGTTCAATACAAACCTGTCACAGATTATTATGGCAGCGATCAATTTACATATGAGTTATTTGATGGTGAGTATAAATCCAGCATCGCAGTGATTGATATTGAGGTTTTATATGTAAACGATCCACCTTTTGTGCAATCGGATATCATTTCAGTTGCCGAAGATGAATCAGTCACTTACACTCTCAAGGCCTATGATGAAGATTCTCAAATCACTGGTTTTAAAATCAACGAGGAGCCCAGGCATGGTCAGGTGATTATGACCAACGCGTTGAAGGGCCTGATTATCTATACGCCCAATCAAGATTATTTTGGCTCAGATGCTTTTTCTTATCAATGTATGGATGACGAATCCGAATCAGAACCTGCTGTGATTTCAATAACTGTCGAACCGGTCAATGATTTACCGGTGGGGTATGCCAAAACATTTCTGCTTGATGAGGACATTCCATTAACCGGAAATCTCAGTTTTGATGATCCGGATTATGACATGCTCACAATTACTGTTTATACCGAACCGGAGCATGGTACATTGACAATCACCGACCGTCGAACAGGTGCATTTTTGTATTATCCAGAAGAAAATTTTTCAGGGGATGATTACATTTTGTTTGAAGCCTGCGACGATGTCGCCTGTTCTGGGCCGGTAACCATGACGTTTACCATTCGTCCGGTTAATGATCCACCAGTGGCCTTTCCACAAAGCCTGACATTAAATGAAGATCAGCCCATTAACATTACATTGGCCGCATATGATGTTGAAAATCTTTTGGAAGAATATGAAATTGCCGAGCATCCCGGTGAAGGGCTTCTGGAAATTATTGATGCCACAGCCGGATTATTCCAGTATATTCCAGAACAAGACACATATGGCACATATTTCTTTTTGTTTCAGGTAAGAGATGAGAGCCAAAATTCAGCACCAGCAATGGTGACAATGACCATTTTACCTGTTAATGATCCCCCTGTCGCCACAGCATCAGCATACACCTTACTTGAAGATAACAGTTTTGATGGCACACTGGAAGCGTTTGACGCGGATGGAGATGACCTCACATTAACAATTTTTCCGCCCCCTGAGCATGGCTGGATTTCCAGCTTTGATCCCAAATCAGGAGATTTTTCATACCTGCCATTATCAAACTATAATGGCGAAGATTATTTCTCGTACACAGTCTGCGACCAACAGATCTGCTCGGTTAAAAAAACAATTACCCTGACAATTCAACCGGATAATGATATTCCTGTTGTGTCATCAGCATCATTTGAACTTGAAGAAGACACTGTCTTGTCTCTTACATTAACAGCAAGGGATGTTGATAATGACGCGCTTACGTTTGAAATTACACAACCATCAAAAGGCAATCTCGTACTGTTAGATTCACAATCAGGAGCTTGCATTTATACGCCACTTGCTGAAGACAGCGGTGAGACACAATTTACATATCGGGTTTTTGATGGCTTTGAATATTCTGATGAGGCGGAAATTCAATTGACAATTATCCCGGTAAATGATGAGCCCATTGCATTTCCTGGTGATGCTGAGATTGAAGAAGATCAAACATATACAGGAAAAGTGATGGCAGAGGATGTGGATAATGTAAACCTGACATATTTTATTTATCAGAAACCCATGAAAGGAAATTTACTTATCAGTGAATCCGGTCAAGGCAATTTCGTTTATTCTCCATATTCCAATGAAAATGGCCAGGATATTTTCTGGTTTTACGTATACGATGGTGAAGTTAATTCCCAGCCCCAACCCTTTACAATCAATATTACTCCAATAAATGACCCGCCTCAGGCCGAAGATTTCATGGCTATTGTCAATGCCGGAGAAGTAATTGAATGCGTACTGAATGCCAGCGATCCTGATGTTGATCCGATCACTTATACGATTGTAAAAGAACCGGAAAAAGGCAGTGTCCAATTTTTTGATCAAAAAACTGGAAAGGTCGAATATTTTGCTGATGAAAATTCCTCAGGAGAAGATACTATTACATTTCGCGTATCTGATGGCATACTCACATCTGAAGATGCCAACATCATTATTTCAATCAACCCCCTCGGTAATTATCAGCCGGTGGCCAATCCTATGGCATTGACAGTCACTGAAGGAATTTCATCTTACTTTACTTTGGATGCCAGCGATACGGATGATAATCCTTTAATATATCATATTTTTCAGGAACCTACCAAAGGCGCATTTACTTTTGATGCGCATACCGGTGAAAGTATCTATGAATCCTATCTAAATGCCCAGGGTTTTGATAATATTGTCTATTATGTCAATGATGGCATGGTCAATTCAGATCCGGCAAAGATAACACTGGCCATTCAACCCATGCCGGAGGCTGTTGTCCCCAAACAGGATATCCTTAATATTCCGGTTGTCATTAATGAAGAGAAAACAATTGAATCTATCAATATACAGGTCAAATTTGAACCGAATGAAATGGAAGTCCTTGACATGTCATTAGACAATACGATTCTCACCAGCGGCGATTATGGATTCAGTACGCAGATTGGCACAAATGGTATTGCTGTATTTCCAATTTCATCGCAGGGTTCGTCAATTCGGGGAAAGGGTGTTGTCGCTTATCTGAGATTCAAAATTCTGGGCAATGAAGGTGACATCGTCTATCTGGAAATGCCCAAATTGACCTGCAATGAAAGTCGTATTTTTGGCGGGTTTGAAATAGATGGTGCAATCAGTTCTAAAATTCGTTTGATTATCAATGAGATTCCCATTGCCTATGATGGAAATATCGTCATGGATGAGGAACAGATTCTTAATTATCCCCTGGTTGGCTATGATCAAAATATTGATGATCCGGTATCGTTTACCATTCTCTCTTATCCTGAAAAAGTGACGCTCACCCTGGTGAATGCCCAGACCGGTCAATGTATATTGTCTGCAAATCTCAATGAATATGGTTCCGATTTTTTTGTATATCAATCTTTTGATGGTAAAGATTATTCAAAACCGGCAAATATGTCCATACAGATCAATCCCATTAATGACAGACCGGTGGCTTATCCCATATCGTTAACTGTCTTAGAAGATATGCCCACAAGTATTACGCTGCTTGGTGAAGATCCGGCTGACCCCGAAGATACTTTAATATTTAGAATTGTGCAGAAACCCGCCAATGGTGTCGGTATTCTGTTGTATCCTTTTGAGGGCATTTATGTTTATGAAAACAATATAAACCATTATGGAATGGATTCGTTTACATATGTGGTGGATGATTTTATTGAAAAATCAGAACCAGTTACTGTCAATATTAATGTGATTCCGGTCAATGATGCCCCGATTCCCAAGTCAATGACCTATACCACTCAGGAAGACACAATGTACACGTTTGACCTTGAAGCTGAGGATCCTGAAAATGATATCTTTGAATATATACTGCTTGAGAGTACGACTATGGGAACACTGGATTTCAATTCTGTGAATGGACATTGCATCTATCAACCCAATGCAACGATTTCTGGTACAGATGCCTTTATTATTCAGGCAAAGGACTCGAATGGCGCAATATCAGAACCAACAACAATCTATATTGTCATTACACCAGAAAACGACGCACCGGTGGTAACATCAGTCTCATCATTTGAAATAATGGAAGATACGACGCTGACTGAAACATTAACAGCCATTGATCAGGATCAGGATGATCTCATCTTTATTGTTAAAAGCCCGCCAGAAAAAGGGACTGTGGAATTGAATCCATCAGGCGAATTTACGTATACACCTTTTAAGGATCAAACAGGTCAGGATATTTTTATTGTGGCAGCAAAAGATCCATACATTGAATCAGAAAGTGTGCCAATTACAGTCAGTGTTCTGCCGGTAAATGATCCCCCAACATTTGAGAAGGGTATAGATATTAATCTTTTAGAGGATGCCGGCGAACAGAAAGTTTCCAATTGGGCAAATAATATCAGTGCCGGGGCAGACAATGAATCAGATCAAATTTTATCGTTTCATCTTACCCCGGACAATGCCGCATTGTTTGCACAGCAACCACAGATTGATTCCTCTGGTACGCTCACTTTTGTGCCCAATAATGATGTTTTTGGTGAAACACTGGTTTCAGTTTTTGTACAGGATGATGGCGGAACAAGTAATGGCGGCAATAATTCAAGTGAAACCTTTCAATTTACAATCCGCATCGAATCTGTAAATGATGCCCCATCATTTACAGTTGGACAAAAACAATCTGTCGAAGAAGATTCGGATATTATTAATATTCCCAACTGGATCGCTGTATATAATCCAGGTCCGACAAATGAAGCAGGCCAAACGCTTACCTTTCACTTATCCACAGATAATGAAGCTGTGTTTGAACAAATCCCCACTGTTTCATCATCAGGAACATTAAGTTTTCAGCCAGCCCCTGATTATTTTGGAGAAGCTGTTGTCTCAATCCGCTTACAAGACGATGGCGGCACCTTGAATGGCGGTCTTGATACAAGTCTCACACAAACCTTTGTAATTGAAATAACGCCTGTAAATGATCCGCCTGTCGCAGATGCCGGTACATCCTATACTATCACCGAACGTCTTGAACTGGAATTGAATGGTCTGGGATCAAGCGATATTGACAGCGACACTCTGACGTATCTGTGGACCATTCCCGATATTCCCGGATTTGAAATTCAAAATGAAACCACTGCCATTGCAACCATAACAGCCCCATATGTGGAAACATCCAGCGAATCATTTACAGTCACCCTGACAGTGACTGATAATGAAAATGCCAGCGCAATTGATACCGCACTGATTTTGGTAAACAATATGACACAGCCGGAAGCTGCCTTTTCTGCCACACCTGTTACAGGCACCGCACCACTTTCTGTTCAATTTACCGATACATCGACCGGAATGCCTGAAAACTGGGTATGGGATTTTGGTGACAATGCTTCCAGTTTTGAACAACATCCGCTGCATGTTTACAAGAAATCAGGTGTGTACACAATATCATTGACTGTTACCGGGCCAGGAGGAACCAACAGTCGCACACAAACAGATCTTATTCAGGTAAACGCCAGCACTCAACCCCTTGAAATTGATTTTACTGTAAATCAATCAGAAGGTTTTGTACCCTTTGACGTTCAATTTACACCAGAAATCACCGGTGAAGTGACACAATGGCAATGGGATTTTGGTGATGGCAGTGTCAGCAATGATTTCAATGCCACCCATACATATTCAGAAATTGGCGCGTATACGGTCACATTACATGCACAGAGTCAGGATGAAAGTAAAACAAAAACATATGAAAACTTAATTCTGGTGAAAGGCCTTGTGCTGAAAGGCACTGTAACAAATTCAGACAGCGATCCACTGACAAATTACCGGGTTGAAGCCTATCTGATTGATACATATGCCGGCGGCACACAAACTGATGAAAATGGGCAATACACAATTACCGGCTTGCTGCCATCAACACAATATGTTGTGGGTGTCTGGCCGCCTGAAAATGATACCCAATATGTCTATCAATATTATAATAATGTTGAAAGCCTGTTTGATGCCAGCTATATTGAAATTGCGCGTGAAACCACCCTTGATTTTACAATGTCAAAAGCTCCCCGAAGATGGTTGACCGGTCAGGTGACTGATGGTTCTAATCCCATACCCTATACACAGGTGGATATTTATTCGGATCGACAGGGACTGTCAAAATATGCCACAACCGATGCCAATGGCGTGTATACAATAACCGGACTGAAGGAAGCATCGGATTATCGGGTATCATTCTATTCTGATGCCTTAGAGACAGAGTTTTTCTATTTCAGTACTCAAATGAGTGTGAAAACAATCAGTCAGGCCAAACAATTATTACCCACAGAAGAAGGTCTTAAAGATATTGATATTATTGTGAATGCGATTCAGGGTGGAAAAATTGAAGGTGATGTGACCGATGGTTCGGGTAATGCTATCTCAAACATGCGCGTCAATGCCTGGGCAGATAGTCTCAATGCCGGCGGCAGTGCAATCACTGATGACGATGGTCACTATGTTATCGCCGGTTTGACACCCTCTGATACACCTGCTTATGTTGTAGAGATTCAACCCAATGGCTATATGTATCAGGTATACAATAACAACTCTAAAACACCGGTTGCTACAGGAAGCACAGATATTAATTTTGAACTTCAGGATAAGGCCATGCTTTCTGGAACAATTAAACATACAGCCGGCCAATATATTGCCAAAGCCCGTGTACAAATCTATTCTCAGGAAAATCCATCTGGAAGTTCAAAAGAAACCTACAGTTCAGACAATGGTACATACACCTTTACTGATTTACAAATCCGCAATGACTATATTTTGATGGTTGAAGCTGATGGATATCCAGTTCATTATTTTGAAAACACGACAGATCTGGAGAATGCAACATTATTAAGCCTTGAAAATGGTTCAAAAACTGATGTTGAAATTGATCTGGATAAAGGCATGGTGATTAAAGGCAGGGTGCATGATCAAACATTTGGTGTGCCGATTGTTTCTGGAACCAAAGTCACACTTCGTTCAGACAGTCTCGGACTGCTAAAAACAACCCCAACAGATGATACCGGCTATTTTGAATTCAGCGGATTGGATGCCACAGTTTCAGATTATATTCTTTCAGTGATTATTGATAACTATCTGCCGGCATATTTCAGAGATAATCAAAATATGTCTGCTGAAGATGATACTGTCTACAATAATGCTGAAGCCATTGCTGTTCAAGCTCTTGCTGAAAATGATGCCAAAGAATGCCATATCATTTTGGTGCAGGGCATGATGTTGACCGGTTTTGTCTCTCATAATGATGAATCTGTCAGTGGGGCAATTGTCAAAATCTATTCGGATCATGGCAGTTGGAAAACCACGACCACAAATAATACAGAGATCAATTATACCATTTCCGGCATTCAGCCAGATACCTATACTGTTGAAATAACATCCAATGCTTATGAAAAATTAAGTGAGCAAATAACGATTGATAATAACATGTCTCAAAATTTCAAATTGCTGGTTTTACCTGGACGAACCATTCAGGGAACAGTTTTTAATCTTGAACAGGACAAACAGATTCAACTGTTTTTGCAATCCCTCAGTAAGAATGTTCAGAAAACAATTACACTGGTTGGGACAGGTGGGGCATATGCTTATTCTTTTTATGATTTATTACCGGCTTCAGATTATACACTGGAGTTGAAATCATTAGATTACAGCAATCAATATTATGATCATGTGTATCAATCTGACGATGCGTCACGTATCGATGTTTTAAACGATGATATCACAGGCGTTGATTTTACAATTACGCTGGATCTTTCTGAAATTACAGGTCGTATTGATTTCCCTGCAACCGCCACCAATGGCGATCTGGTGCGTATTGAGGTCAAATCCGGCAGCTCAGGCATTGAAGATTTTATTGAGATTGAATTTTCTGGCACCCAGGAAGTGGCGTATAGAATTACCGGACTGCTGCCATCAGATTATATCTTGCAGGTGCGATCTGATGTCTATTTAAACCGATATTGGAATGGCACAGATGTCTATGGCACCAAGTATGTAGAAAATGCACTGCCTGTCAATACATTGAGCGGCAGTGCCACTGCCAATCTGACCCTGAATCCAGGCCAACGCATTGAAGGTACTGTTAAAGACTTAAATGGTGAGTTGTTAGAAAACATTCAGGTTGATGTCTGGTCTGATAAAGAAAGTGTTGCAGTGATCACGCATACGAGTGCTGATGGCACATACAGTGTTAATGGTCTGGATGAGGCTGATGATTATCAGATAAAGGCTACAACCGCAACCAATGCAAAATTTTATTATTATAATGATACAGAATCTGTCCAGATACCAGATAATGCGACATTGGTATCCACTAAAACAGGGAATCAGTATAATATGAACATCATCATCTCAAAGGGTGAAACCATTTCTGGAAAATTACGCGGTGTTAATGGGCAGGCCATTTCCGGCATCTGGGTCAATGCCTGGTCAGAAACCATTGGTGTTGGATGTGGTGTGTTTTCATCTGATGATGGATCTTTTGAAATTCTTGATCTGCCCAAAGCGCAGGATTATAAAATCTCTGCAAAGCCTGAATGGAATCAGCCATACTGGTCTGTTGAACAAAACAATATTGCCGCACCATCAAGTGCAGTAGATCTGGTCTTGCCCGATAAAACCGGTTTTACAGTCACCGGGACAATTAAAGATGAAGCCGGCGCGCCTGTCAAAGATGCCACAGTCGAAATCCAATCTGCCAGCAAGCCGGATCAATTTGGATGGAATAAAACTGATACCAATGGCCAATACACCATTGACCTGCTGCCAGAAGGGTCTGATTATGCATTAAAGGTCAAACCATCTCAAGACAGCAATCTGGCTTATTCTGAACAGGTTATTTCCATTTCAGCCAATTATGAAAAAGATGTTATTCTGGAAACAGGTTATGTATTTGCCGGCACAATTGTTGCCAAAGACTCTCAGACAAATCTGGCGGATGCTGACATTATGGTCTGGTCTGACACAACCCACTTTATTGGAGAAGCCACGACCAATATCAATGGTGAATTTTCTATTGGCAATGTACCCAATCATTCGGACTATGTTGTATCTGTGAAAGCAGACGACTATCTGGAATTAAAACGTGACGGCCAGTCTCCAAAAACAGGGCTTGTTTACAGCCTTGAAAAAAGCGGTCTGATTCAAGGAACTGTACGCTCATTACTGACCGGTGCTTTGATTCCAGATGCATCCATTGAAATTTATTCACAGGCCAATCAAGGACTTGATGTCTACAATGGTGTGGCATCCACAGATCAGGATGGACACTATGCTGTTGGTGGATTAAAGCCTGTTGATGAACAAGGAAACGGTATCACTGATTTTGTGGTGACAGTTTACGCAACCGGATTTCCACCTGTTGCCAAGACAGGCAAGCAATTGGGAGATACTGTATCCTTTGATTTAACCAAAGGTCCTGAAAATGAAATCTCTGGAAATATTGAAAATGCCGGTAGCCGGGCTGTTGCCATTGACGTTTTTGAAGTGACCCAAATTTCACCAACTCGTGAAGACAAGTTTATTAAAACAGTGATGGCCAATGATGACGCCTCTTTTCTCATTGATGGACTTCGTGCTGATGGTCAATTTGTATTTAAATTTGTCACAGATGATAATCATGAACAATGGGCAGGCGAAAATGACAAAGGTGTTAATTTGCAAATTGACGCAAAAGTATATCAAACGCAATCAGAAATAAAATTTCAATTTACGAACCTGAGAAAACGACGTATCATTTCACGTAATTCAGGGCCAGGGCCGGTTCAAGGATTGAAATCACTGTCTCACAGCTATAAAGTGATGAATGTCAGAATAAGAACAGCGGTCAAATCCACAGGCCCCGATAAACCATCAAATGATGCCAATGTCACTGTTGCCTGGGATCCACCCGCAGAAGGGACATCAGATCTGTCCGGTTACTATCACTTTTTTGATCAAGATATGAATAAAGAAATTAATAAGTTTACCATTGACACAAAGCCTCCAATCAGAACACGAAAAATTACCAGCCGCGATCTGGCGGGTGATGATGTTAACTACTATTTTCATGTGGCATCAGTGGATAAAGAAGGTCGTGTTGGCGATACGACATCAATTGCATTTCGCATTGATACCACACCACCCTCCAATGTCAATGTGACTGCACCCACATTAACAGATCGCCAGAATATTGATCTTAAATTGGGTGCCACCGGTGCCAATGAAATGTATATCAGTAATATTGGATATGCTGAGGGTGGACAATGGGAAAGTCGATCAATAGACAGGGTATGGCGTCTCACTGATGGTGATGGCAGCAAGAATATCTATACCCGATTCAGAGATAAAGCCGGTAATGAGGCCAAAGCGGCTGCCATAACAGTGTATCAGCCCCCCTTGCCGGTTTATACAATTCGGGCGGAAGCCTGGAGTAATGGCGATATTACCCCGGTGGGTGATGTTTTTGTGACTCAGGGAGAGGACATTACGTTTACACTGACACCTGACACAGACTACTTGATTGACACATTATTACTGGATGATACGCCACAATCAATTGCAGGTAATACGTATACCCTTTCAAATGTTCAAAAACCGCATCATGTCGTTGCAACCTTCAAGCAGGATAATAACGCACCAGTTGCTTATGATAAAACAATAGACCTTTTTGAAGATACCCCAAAAGAGTTTACTTTATCAGCATATGATCTTGATGGAGATACCTTGAGTTATATGGCAGATGATCCGAGTCAGGGAAATTTGCAATCATTGGGTGGGAATCGCTATTCATATGCACCAGAGAATAATGACTCTGGTCAATACACCTTTCAATTTACCGTATCAGATGGAGATTTGACATCAAATGTTGCCACAGTCACTTTAAATATCATCGCTGAAAACGATCCACCAGAGGTTGTCCCAATGAATGTTTATCCGGATATCAACTCAGCCATTGCCATTACATTGACAGCGAATGATGTTGATAGCAGCAATTTTTCATATACAATCAGCGTGTCTCCCAAAAATGGTCAGGCAACCATTCAGGGAAATATCGTTACGTATACGCCCAATGTTGGATATCAGGGGAAGGATACCTTTACGTATCAGGCAAATGATGGCATTGATGACAGCGAAATGGCTGAAGTAACACTATGGGTTGGCGTGTCAGAAGTCGATTTAATATTGGATGAAGATGTTGTCACTATGATTACGACCATCAACTATGATGCACAAGTGATTGTACCGCCTGAAAAGGGATCAATATTTAAATTAAATCAAAATCGTATTGCCTTTGTGCCAAAACAACATGCGAATGGAGAGGATTTCTTTACCTACACTTTTGCATCTGATCCAAACACATATACGTTTACCATTTTTATCAAGGAAATTAATGATGCGCCCTGGTTTACATCAGCCAGTGAATACACCTCAAAAGAAGATGAGCCCCTTAAAATAACGCTGAACGCATCAGATATTGAAAATAATCCCCTCACCTATGGTATTCATGAAAGCCCTGAAATTGGCCAATTAACTGTGAATGGCGCATTCTTGTCTTATACACCAATAGACAATTTTAATGGCACTGTATCAATGATTGCGTGGGTTAAAGATCCATATACCACAATATATCAAAATATTTCCATTGAAATTGAACCTGTCAATGATGCACCAGTTGCGCAGAACTATTTTGATCATGCTGGTTTAAGCAATTCCATATCTTTTACATTAACAGCCAGTGATGTCGATGGTGATTCATTAACATATCGTATCGCCTCACAACCTGGATCAGGAACATTATCAGGAAATGGCCAACAATGGACATACACGCCAGATTTGAAAAAAACTGGACATGAAGAAATCAGCTTTATCGCAAATGATGGCGTAGCGGATTCAAATTTGGGTTATATTTATCTCTATTTTGGCATGGAAGTGGTTCATGCCTATGATGATGAGGATACACCCATTGATATTCGTGAGGGATTAGAAAAATTTCATGACATCACGAATGATGAATCTATTGAGATTACCAGTGAACCTGAATCAGGACAAATTCAGGGAAATCAATACATACCAGATACAAATTTCTTTGGTGCGGATCAATTTGAATTTAAAGCGCAGGATAAATCAGGTATTTTCAAAATTTATGTGATTGCAGTAGATGATCCGCCTGTTATCACAGGGCCAGGAACGATTGAAACACTGGAAGATAATTCCAGAGATATTATTTTCACAGTAGAAGATGTTGATTCAGAATCACTGATATACACATTGATATCAAACGTTTCACATGGAGAATTATCAGGCACAACAACCAGATATACCTATACACCAGAGTTAAATTATAATGGTTCTGATTATATGGCTCTGCGAGTATCAGATGGAAACAGTATGGCCTCAGCATCAGTTGTAATTACCATTCACCCGATGAATGATCCACCAGTTGGCATATCTCAGAAATTAAATATGTATGAAGATCAAACGTTAAGTATTCAACTGGATGGGGTTGATCCGGAAGACTTGCCTTTGACTGATTTTGCAATTGCAGTCACGCCGGTTCATGGCACGTTAACCAGTTACAACAGCACAACCGATTGGGTATACACGCCTGAGTCCAATTTCAATGGATTAGATTCATTTACGTTTACCTTATCTGATGGTCAACTCATTTCAGAGGAAGCCACTGTCAGTATACAAATTAGAAACGTCAATGATTTGCCATATGCCAATGGCAGATCAATTACCATGACGGATAGTAGTAGTGTCAGTGGTTATCTGTATGCCTATGACCATCCTCTGGATCACGACACATTGATCTACTCTATTCAAAGTAATGCCAAAAAAGGAATGGTGGTTATCAATAATCCAATTACCGGCGCGTTTACATATTATCCCAATAATTATGCCACAGGTGTGGATTATTTTACATTTAAAGTCAATGATGGCTATGCAGATTCAAACACAGCGACAATGATAGTATATATTTCATCGCCTGTTTCAGACCTGCTCAGATTGACCATTAATTTGCAACCGCCTTATGATGGTCGGGAATATCATTATCTTATTCGTGATGTTGTACAAGGAGTTGTGGTTCGAGAAGATGACGCCAATACAAGGGAAATGGAACATCAACTTGCAGCAGGGCAATACCAGATCATTATTCGAAGTGAAGGGTTTGCATTGTATGCCTCACCGGAACCAATTGTTTTGACCACCGATAAAGCAATAGGGATAGCTCTTACACAAGGCAATTCACCACCTGATATCACAATGCCAGATATATCCCACAAAATGATTTCAGGCGGATTTTTGTTGAAAATGATTCCCAATCAGGACAATGATAACCCATTTGAATTATTTATTATAGACAATACACAGCGTGCAGTGGCATTCAATCCATTAACAACAGAAAACATTCTCACCTGTCAATGGCTGGAAAATCCTGATGCTGTGAATGGATTGTATACTGATATACAGCCGGATGATCCATCACCTGACGATACAACGTATACAATCATTGTTCAGGTCAAATATGACAGCGAAACAATTGCAACTTACCCAATAACATACATTGCATATGCATCATCAACTAATGCGGAACAAAACAAACCTGAAGATCAAAAAGTTTTTGAATCCACATATGGTCCATCTGAATCAGTTGAATTCAGTAATAAATTGTTTTATCCACTGCTTGGTGAAAACTTAAGAATCGTGGTCAGCGATACGCAGGGGCAGGATATTGAAATTCCCATACGTATTCCCTCTTTGCCATTAAGCTGTCTGTACATTGAAAATACGCTGATCTATGATGCTGATAGCGATTATTATGATATCGCAACATCATCAAGTCAAACCTTGACCCCACAAACGCAACTGCTTGCAAAAATCAAGCATTATACATTTGGAAAAGACAGTCTCGGCTCAGGCGTTGATATTTCATTTGAAGTTGCAGAAACAGGTGTGCCAGTAAGATACAATCCCGTTTATAATCGTAATGGGCAGCGTGCAGATCAAGTGAACAACGAAACCGCACCAGATATTGAAGTGCCATTATTACTGAATCCTGAATCAGGTAGTTATACCTCTTTTAGAGATGACTTAATTACATCAGATACTGTAGAATTATTCTATAATGAAAAAGGGGATGGTACCAATGGCTTTAAATTAAGTAAATCCGCATATACGATTGATCAAAAGAATAAAGATCTGGTGAAATTATCAACCAACCACTTAACCGGAATCGGCTTTGCCATTCAGGAAGAGGAAGAACAAGCACCTGTAACGTGTGATGATTGTGATAGCAGCTGCTTTGTTGGTTTACTGACCGGGCATTGTTCATTTGGTTTTTTATGGCTGGTGTTATTATGGGGATGCATTGCAGCCATAAAAAGGAGGAAAGCATGTTATCTCTAAAAAAAATAATTGTGATTACTGTATGTATTATTATTTCAGGATGCACATATATTGAAAACACTGTATTTAATACTGAAATTGCCATTGAGCGATTTCGTACTGGACTGAAACTGAAAACGACAACAATTGAAGATCATACCATTTTTTATTTACAAGGCGGAGAAGGTGATACTGTTCTGCTGGTTCATGGGTTTACAGCAGATAAATATACATGGATTAAGTTTGCAAATATCATTGCTGATCATTATCAAGTCATTGCAGTGGATTTACCGGGTCATGGTGAAAGCACTTATTGTGTACCATGTAATTATGGTATTCATTCTCAGACCCGGTATCTCAAAAAAATTGTTGATAAACTGGGAATCGATCAAGTGCATCTGGTTGGAAATTCAATGGGCGGCCGAATCTCTCTATCATTTACATATGCCTTTCAAGATCATGTTAAAAGCCTTGCATTGTTGAATTCTGCGGGGGTCAATGCACCAAAACCAAGCGAATTTAGTAAATTGCTCAAGACAGGAAAAAATTTGTTTGATATCAAAAGTCGACAAGATTTTGATAAATTAATGCAAATGTCCATGGCATCACCTCCCTTTCTGCCCTGGCCAATAACATCAGTAACTGCTCGAAATTATATTGAAAGAAATCCAATCAATCAAAAAATATTTAATGATATTATCAAATCCTTGTGGGACAGTAAGTCAATACTTCAAGACATTCAAGTTCCTGTGCTTATTGTGTGGGGCAATGAAGATAAGTTGATTGATGTTTCATGTGTGCCTGTTTTTGAAAAAAATTTACCTAACAGCACAAGTGTCATCCTGGATAATACGGGTCATTGTCCAATGATTGAGAAACCCAACGAAACAGCCGATAATTATTTGAAATTTCTTCATGCACAAAAACAATAATAATGGTGATGGCACATTTTCATGGGGAGACGTTCTAACCAGCACAACAGGCGGCAGTCAGACGATTGCCTCAAACACATTGACCTTAAGCAATACCACAATCGTTTCCGCCACTTTTCAAAAATTTTTCCACGACCTCGCCTTCAATTCCACAGTTCTGACATTTTGCTCTTGTTTCCTTTGTATATTCTTGTACAAGCTTCATCATTATGCACATACATATACATGATATAAATTATTAAAATTTTTCTTGACAAACATATTTAAAACAGATAATATTTATTTTTTTATGAATTAATCGATATATGGCGATGTAGCTCAGTCGGTTAGAGCATGCGGCTCATATCCGCAGTGTCCGGGGTTCAAATCCCTGCATCGCCATCTTTCCTTGACTATAAACCTTCTGAAGATTCTAATATTTCACCTTTGTAAAAAATAATTGGCATAAAATAAAAAATTATAGTATGAAGATAATCGCTTGATCGTTCCACGAGTTTTACGATGGAAAGTTCGAAATAATAACTACCTCATTTTTCAATGATTTTAATGTTTAACGACTGGAGTTGAGTTATTCGAAAGGGGAAAGCTCTTCCTTGAGCATTCCTAACTGGATATATAACCGGTTATGATTACAGGATTTGAAACAATTGTAGAGGAACGTATACGTTCAGCGCAGCGTCAAGGAATGTTTGATAATCTTCAGGGTAAAGGCTTACCGCTTCCGGAAGATACCATGTCCGGTGTTAATGATGAATTAAGGTTGGCCTATAGGATGCTTAAAAATGCGGACTATCTGCCTCCTGAATTGTCACTGAAAAAAGAGATTCAAACTACGCAATCAATTTTGAATCATATGACTGATCCCCAAAAAAAATATAAGGCGATCAAAAAGCTTAATTTTTTAATTATGAAATTAAATATCACCCGAAACCAGTCTCCAGAATTTGAGATACCGCAGCATTATTATGAATCACTGGTTTCGAAAGTTGAATAGTCAATTTAAAAAAATATACAGGCACAATTTATGAACCAAAAAGACAGCAGCGTGACCGGCGGTATTTTTCTCGCCTATTCCATAATTATTCTCCATGCATTAATCATTGCGTTATTGTTCATGTTGATCATTTTTTTTCGAGGCATTGTTCATTACATTTTATGGATTACACTGGCTGGCATTGGACTTACATTTCTTTCGGGCCTATACTTTTTTAGAAAGATGAGAAAAAACAGCCAGAAATTAAAAGATATTCTTAGTGATCCCGCTTTTGCCGGAAGAACCCTTGAAATTGGATTCTTTGGGGGTGCAGCGGTGTTAAAACTGAATCCACAAATTGAACAGCCCATCACTTTGGGTTATGAACCAACAAAAGCGTTGCCACATCTAAAAGATAATGAAAACACAGTAGAGGATCTTAAACGCCTGGGCGGCTTATTAGAACAAAATTTAATTACCCGGGATGAATTTGATCGTTTGAAAAATGAACTACTCATTACCCGAAACTTAACATAATTTTTATATAAGAATACCTTAACTTAGGAATGCTATTCAGTCAGCAAATTTCTAAATCATTGCAAATTTCGCAAATAAGGATGTTATCATGCAAAAAATAACTGTCGCTCTTTTGTCTGGTGGTATTTCATCAGAACGTGATGTTTCCATCAAAAGTGGAAATGAAGTATATAAGGCGTTGAACAAAGAAAAATATGAAGTCATTCGATATGATCCAAAAACAGATCTGGGCAAAATCGTGGCTGATCATTCAAAAATAGACATTGCATTAATAATCATGCATGGCAAATATGGCGAAGATGGAACCATTCAAGGGCTTTTGGATTTATTAGGTATTCCTTATCAGGGTTCTGGTGTCCTTGCAAGTGCTGTAGCGATAGACAAATTGATTTCAAAAAAGCTTTATGCCTCGGAAGGTCTGGAAGTGCCACCATATATGGTGGTCAATCAAAATGATTACCATTCTGCACAACAATCTATTCGTCAATTGGGGCTTCCAGTCGTTTTAAAACCGCTGACAGGTGGATCAAGTATTGGAATGGATATTGTTTTTTCAGAGTCAGACCTGTCGGTGGCTCTTGAAAATGCTTTTCAATATGACTCACAGGTCATTCTGGAATCATACATTCGGGGCGTTGAGGTTACCTGTGGGGTTTTGGGTAATCAGAAGCTTGCGCCTCTGCCAATAATTGAAATTATTCCGGGCAAAGATTATCGTTTTTTTGACTATGAAGCCAAATACAAACCAGGTGCCACTGAAGAAATTTGTCCGGCACGTATGGATTCCAGGCTTGCAAAAAAAGTGGAGGAATGCGCAATTAAAGCGCACAGAGTCTTAAATTGCAGGGGGTGTAGTCGTACTGATATGATTATTGACAATGGTACTATTTATGTACTTGAAACAAATACCATTCCTGGCATGACACCTACCAGTCTGCTTCCAAAGGCAGCGAATGCTGCCGGGTATACATTCGGTCAGTTTTTGGATCGTTTAATTGAGCTGGGAATGCAGAAATAATATTCATTAATTGAGGAGGTAATTTATGAATTTTGAACTTACAAAAGAACAAAAAGGAATTCAGAAAGCAATTCGCGAGTTTGTCAAAGGCGAATTTAAAAGCGATGTTATCGCTGATCTGGATGAAAATCATGAATATCCTGTTGATATATGGAAAAAAGCAGCAGATCTTGGATTTATAGGTATTCATTTTCCAGAAGAATGCTCTGGCCAGGGGTTGGGTATTGTGGAAAATGTTATTGTGGCAGAAGAATTATGCCGTGGAGACTCATCAGTCGGTGCCTGTTTAATTCTTGCTGGCTTTGCATCAGAAATTATCATGCGGTGCGGTAATGACGAACAAAAAAAGGAGTATCTCACAAAAGTTGCTGAGGGCGAATATCTTTCTTGTGGCGCATTCACTGAACCTGATCATGGCTCTGATATTACGCGCATGAATACCACTGCTGTAAAAGATGGCGATGACTGGATTATTAATGGCAGTAAGATTTTTATTACCAATGGTGGACCGCTGGCAGGTTTTTATTGTGTGTTATGCCAGACAGATCAAGAAGCGGCACCTTCACATCGGGGTATGAGTATTATCCTGGTAGAGGCTGATCGACCGGGTGTTTCTACGACCAGTGTTGGCAATAAAATGGGGATTCGCATGATGCACACTGCTGAAGTTGTGTTCAAGGATGTGCGGGTACCGCAATCCAACTTGATTGGTAAGGAAAACAAAGGATTTTACCAGGTTCTTGAATTTTTTGATGAAAGCCGCGTTACTATCGCTGCCCAGGCATTGGGTACAGCGCAGGGAGCCTTTGATCGAGCATTGGCATATGTAAAGTCTAGAGAACAATTTGGTAAAAAAATAGCACAATTTCAGGTGACCCAACACAAGCTGGCAGATATGGCTACCAAAATAGAACTGGCACGCCTGATCACTTACAAAGCAGCCTGGAATTTTGACCAGAATCGCATTGATCCCAAATTAACATCTATGGCAAAAATGATTGCCGCCCGGGCAGCAGTTGAGGTTGCTGATGAAGCAATTCAGTTGTTAGGTGGCTATGGCTACATGCACGAATACGAGGTTGAACGTTTTGCGCGTGATGCCAAAATTACTGAACTGTATGAAGGCACCAAAGAAATCCAGAAAAATACCATTGCCAGCTACTTGATTGGTAAAATAAAATAAATTATTCAGGCAGGATGATTTTTACGCTCTATACAAAAAATAAGTTTCCTTTTTACCTAATCGAATTTTTAAAGAAGGTTGTGTAGAGACATAGCATACTATGTCTCTACAGTACAATTACCCCAAAACCAACAATAATATTACCCATGAAAAAAGTCCGCATAGAAACAGGTATTGATACGCTTATTCACACCATGACAGGATTAACACCATCATGGTTGGCCAACAAAAGGCTTGGCATATTGCTTAATCCGGCATCACTGAATAAGAAACTTCAATCCAGTGCAGATTTAATTAATCAAGCCTTTCCCGATCAACTCACAGCATTATTTTCCCCGCAACATGGTTATTTTGCATCAAAACAAGATAACATGATCGAATCTGATGATCTAAAGCATCCCAAATTGGGTATTCCTGTATTCAGTCTGTATGGAAAGACCAGAATTCCAACACCGCATATGATGGCACAGATTGATACGCTGTTGGTAGATATTCAGGATGTTGGAACCCGTGTCTATACTTTTATTTATACCCTTTCATATTGTATGGAGGCCGCCAAAGAGGCTGGAAAAACGATTGTTATTCTGGACCGACCCAACCCTGTTTCAGGAAGTCAGATTGAAGGCAACTGTCTGGAATCAGAATATCAATCTTTTGTTGGGCAATACCCGCTTCCTATGCGTCATGGTTTGACAATCGCTGAATATGCAAGGTTTATTAATGGCAATATTCACTGTGACCTTGAAATTGTTCCCATGAAAGGCTGGAAAAGGAATCTGTATTATGATGAAACAGATTTGACATGGATTGCTCCATCACCCAATATGCCGACTGTTAATACTGCCCTGGTTTATCCCGGACAGGTGATTTTTGAAGGCACGAACATTTCAGAAGGCCGGGGAACAACCCAACCCTTTGAAATTATGGGAGCCCCATTTATTGAGAATGAAACGCTAATTGATGATATTGGTGAGTTACCTGGTGTTTATCTCAGGCCTGTATGCTTTGAACCGACTTTCAACAAGTGGCAGGGCATACTATGTCATGGATTTCAAATACATGTGGTTGATAGAAAACAGTATAATTCTTATGTGAGCAGTTTAAAAATTTTGCAGGCCATTATTCGCAAATACCCACATGAATTTCAATGGAAATCCCCACCCTATGAATACGAATATGAAAAAATGCCAATTGATCTGATTCTAGGCAGCCAGCGTTTAAGAAAGGCTATTGAAACAGGTCATGATATTGATTTATTACAAACACAATGGCAACCATCTATAGCCGAATTTGAAAAGGACATAAAACCCTGTTTATTATATAATGAACAATTGTAACAATAAAATCAGCTGTGACCAGCCGATTTGCTTGCAGTCTTTAATATTTTGTGTCTCTTTGGTAAGCCTGCTTGAATAATTTTTTTGTTTTTTTCCACTAACGTTCTTCAAAAACTGCACTATATTTCTGTTATAATTCATTTTTTTGTTCGGGAAACATAGCAAGAATTGAATCTTCTGATGCGTCACAAATACCTTTTTCAGTAATCAAGCCAGTAATTAAATGTGCAGGAGTAACATCAAAGGCATAGTTTACACACGGACTTTCAGCTGGCGGCACCATTACATGACATGTTTGATTATTGAAGTTTCCCTGAACAAATCGTACTTCATCAGGATTACGCTCTTCAATGGGAATTTCTCCAATACCATCCCGAATGTGCCAGTCGAAGGTTGAGGACGGCAGTGCCACATAAAAGGGAATATTATTGTCCTTTGCTGCCAGTGCTTTTAAATATGTGCCAATCTTATTTGCGACATCACCGGTATATGTGGTCCGATCTGTACCAACAATAACGAGATCGACCATGTTATGCTGCATGAGATGACCGCCTGTGTTATCTGGTATGACTGCGTGCGATACGCCATGTTTACCAAGTTCCCATGCAGTCAGTCGAGCACCTTGATTCAATGGACGGGTTTCATCAACCCAGACATGAACATCAATTCCCTGATCATGCGCGACATAAATGGGCGCAGTGGCCGTGCCATATTCCACACATGCCAACCACCCAGCATTACAATGGGTGAGAACATTGACCGGTTCATTATTTTTATTTTTTGCGATATTTTCAATTAATTTCGCACCATGTTGACCAATTTTATGGCATCGGTCAACTTCTGCTTCCGCAATTTCCCCGGCTTTTTTTAAGGCTAAGGCAAGGTATTTTTGAGGATCTGGTTCATTAGAGATTGTATTTAACATGGTATCAACAGCCCAAAAGAGGTTCACTGCTGTAGGTCGGGCAGCTTTTAAACGTTCGCATTCCTGTTTTAGATAATTAATGTCACCCACTTTTTGGGTCAGAATTAAATATACCCCATAAGCTGCTGTAACACCAATTAAAGGCGCGCCCCGAACATACATCTGTTTTATTGCACGGATTGTATCATCAACTGTTGTTAATGGGACGACAATAAACTCATGTGGCAATGCACGCTGATCAATAATTTTAACTGTTTGTTCATTTATATCGTACCAGATTGGCCGATATGATTGACCATTAACAATCATGATTTTCTCCTGGTGTGTCAATTAGAATATATTCATTTTCCGGCTTTCCAATTTGTGTAACTGGTAATGAATAAACTTATGTTATTCGAAATTTGTTTCAGTCGTCTTTTCATCAATTGATTTTATCTCAATATCCAGTGCAATCCGAATAACTTCATCCATATGAGAAACCCAATCTAATTCAAGCCCTTCAAGTATAATCTCCGGTATGTCCTGCAAGTCCTTCTTGTTTTCTTCAGGTAAAACAATATGTTTGATCCCACCCCGATTGGCTGCCAGTATTTTTTCTTTCAATCCACCAATGGGTAACACTCTGCCCCTGAGGGTTATTTCACCAGTCATGCCAATTTCTTTTTTGACTGTCTTTTTGAGCAATGCAGATATGATTGACGTACACATGGTAATGCCAGCCGATGGCCCATCTTTTGGAATGGCACCTTCAGGTACATGCAGATGAATATCATATTTTTCATAAAAATTTTCTTCAAGACCCAATGCCTTTGTCCGGGAACGTACATAGCTATGTGCCGCCTGTGCAGATTCTTTCATGACATCGCCCAATTTTCCAGTTATTTGAAGTTTTCCTTTGCCCTGCATAATGACAGTTTCAATGTATAATAATTCACCGCCATATTGGGTCCAGGCAAGGCCAGTGACCAGTCCAACATGATCTTTATTTTCAATTTGACCATAACGATATTGATATGGTCCCAGGTATTTGTTCAATAAGTTTTCATCAACCTCAATATGAAAGGCATCTTTTTCTTCAGTTGTTTTGGTGACAAACTCTCTGGCAACTTTTCTGCAAATGGCTGCAACTTGACGTTCGAGATTTCTGACACCGGCTTCCTGGGTGTAGTTTCGAACAATACTTAAAAGAATATCTTGTGAAAAATCAATTGTTTTTTCCTGTAACCCATTTTGTTTGATTTGCCTGGGGATTAAAAAGTCTGTGGCAATGTGAAGTTTTTCATGCTCGGTATAGCCAGATAAGCGGATAATTTCCATTCGATCTTTCAATGGAAGTGGAATATCATGTAAGGTATTGGCAGTGGTGATAAACATGATATCTGACAAATCGTAATCAACATCCAGATAATGATCATTGAAGGTATTGTTCTGTTCAGGGTCAAGTACCTCCAGGAGTGCTGATGAAGGATCACCGCGAAAATCCATGCTCATCTTATCCACTTCATCCAGACAAAATACAGGGTTGTTCACTTTTACCTTTTTCAATGATTGAATAATTTTTCCCGGCATGGCACCAATATAGGTTCTCCGATGGCCTCTAATTTCTGCCTCATCTCGAACCCCACCCAGTGACAATCGAACAAATTCTCGATTTGTTGCACGGGCAACAGATTTGGCCAATGAGGTTTTTCCAACACCTGGCGGCCCAACCAGACATAAAATAGGGCCACGAACTCTTTTTACCAATGATAAGACTGACAGATATTCCAATATTCGCTCTTTCGGTTTTTCCAGCGCGTAATGGTCTTCATTGAGGATTGTTTCGGATTGATCAACATCAAGCCTTGTTTTTGACTTATTATACCAGGGAAGATCAATGAGCCAGTCAATATAATTTCTGATAACAGTTGCCTCAGGCGACATGGATTGCATTAATTTCAGTTTTTTCAACTCCTGACGAGATTTCGTTGAGGCCTCTTTGGACATTCTTTTGCGTTTGAGTCTTTTTTCCAGATCGTTGTATTCTTCATCTTTGGAATTATCTGGATCTGCGCCCATTTCTTTTTTTATGGCGCGCATTTGTTCCTTTAAATAGTAATAACGTTGGTTTTCATCAATTTGCTTTTGGGTCTGACCTTTGATTTTCTTTTCCATTTCATAAATATCTGTTTCAGCAACCATTTTTTGTACCAGTTTCGCAATACGTTCCTGGGGATTAAACAAGGTCAGCAGTTCTTTTTTATCATCCAGTTTAAATGGAAAATGGGCGGAGATTGTATCAGCAAGTTGTGAGGGATTTTTAATGGAAGCAATATTTTGTACAAGATCCCTGGGAATTGATTTATTTTTTTGGGCATAGGCCTGGAACTTTTCAAGCATGGTGCGATTAAAGGCCTCAGATTGTTGTTTATCTATTTCAGGAATATTTGCGGGCGCAACTTCAACTTCAAAGATATTATTATTATCCAGAAATTGGATAATTGTTGCGCGATACTGCCCTTCTATCAATGTTTTCATTGTGCCATCTGGCAGTTTGATCATTTGAAGGATTTTGCCAACAGTCCCCTTGATATTAATATCTTTTTTATTGGGCGATTCTATATCTGTTTTGGTTTGAGTTGCCAAGAAGACCATTTTGTTGGATTTCATAGCAAACATTAATGCTTGCGTTGATTTTTTTCGTCCAACAAATAGTGGTACTACAACATAAGGAAATACAACAATATCTCTCAAGGGCAGCAACGGTAAAATCAAGGTTTCATCAAGGTGTTTTTTTTTTGATAAAAACATATATTAAGCCAGTTTTTTGGTAGATTCATAAACCAGAATGGGGTTTTCGCCATTCAAAACGACATCCTCATTGATCACACATTCTTCAACTGTATTTTCTGATGGAATGTCAAACATCAGATCAAGCAAAGTCTTCTCCATGACCGCTCTTAAACCGCGTGCACCTGCTTTTCGTTTTAATGCTTCATCAGCAATGGCTTCAAGGGCTGTTTCAGTAAATCGAAGGTGAACACCTTCCATGGCAAACAGTTGTTTATATTGTTTAACCAATGCATTTTTAGGTTCTGTTAAAATTTTGACCAGAGATTCTTTTCTGAGATTATCAAGCGGGGCAATAACCGGAAGTCGTCCGATAAATTCGGGAATCAGGCCAAACTTGAGTAAATCTTCGGGTTGAAGCATTTTTAGCAGTTCGCCAATTTCTTTGTCATCTTTTTTAATAATTTTAGCTTCAAAGCCCATAACCTTATTGCCGATACGTCGGCGAATAATCGTATCCAACCCCTCAAAACTGCCACCGCAGATAAATAAAATATTGGATGTATCTACCTGCACAAACTCTTGTTGCGGATGTTTCCGGCCACCTTTTGGGGGAACACTTGCGATGGTTCCTTCAATGATTTTTAACAAGGCCTGCTGAACCCCCTCACCCGAAACATCTCTTGTTATGGAAGGATTTTCAGTTTTTCGAGACACTTTGTCAATTTCATCAATATAAATGATGCCACGTTGGGCTTTATCAACATCATAATCCGCATTTTGAAGGAGGGCCAAAACAATTCTTTCAACATCTTCGCCCACATATCCGGCTTCTGTCAAAGTGGTTGCATCAGCAATGGTAAATGGTACATCAAGAAATTTGGCCAACGTTCTTGCCAGAAGTGTTTTTCCAGTACCCGTGGGACCTATTAACAAAACATTACTTTTCTGAATTTCAACAGAGCGATCATAGGAATGAGACGGGGCATCAAGTCGTTTATAATGATTGTATACTGCAACTGACAACACTTTTTTGGCATATTCCTGCTCAATTACATAGTCATTTAAGACTTTCATAATGGCGGCTGGTGTAAAGGTAAGATCATCGAGGCCCTTAATAATATCTTCATCAAGGATTTCCAGACACAATTGAACACATCCATCACAAATGTATACTTCAGGGCCTGCAATGAGTTTTTTGACTTCATCCTGTGATTTTGCACAAAAGGAACAAACAAGTTCAGTAGTGTCTCCCTTTTTTTGCTTTAACTTTGCCATGTGAACTCCTATTTGGCTGCATCATCAAAAGAATCCAGATCCTTTCTGTCTGTAATGACATGATCCACCAGACCATATTTTTGGGCTTCCTCGCCATTCATAAAAAAATCGCGGTCTGTATCTGTTTGGATAATGTCCAAATTTTGTCCGGTATGAAAGGAAAGAATCTGATTCAATTTTTCCTTTAATCGGAGAATTTCTCTAGCCTGAATTTCAATATCCGATGCCTGCCCTTGAAAACCACCCATTGGTTGATGAATCAAGATTCTTGAATTGGGTAATGAATAACGTTTTCCCGATGTCCCGGCAGCAAGTAAAACAGCCCCCATGCTCGCAGCCTGCCCCACACAGAGGGTAGCGATATCTGGCTTGATATATTGCATGGTATCATACACTGCCATACCAGCAGTTACAACACCACCAGGTGAGTTAATATAAAAATTGATATCCTTTTCAGGATCATCTGATTCAAGATAGAGTAATTGAGCAATTAATAAATTGGCAATTTCATCGTTAATCGCAGAACCTAAAAAGATGATACGATCTTTAAGCAATCGCGAATAAATATCATAAGCACGTTCGCCTTTGCTGCTATGTTCGATGACCATTGGAATCAATGCCATGTCAATTTCCTTTCTATGGATTTTGTGTATCCAAATAATTATTCATTTTTTTCGTCTGTTCTATCAGAAACAGTTTCCGCTTCAAGGGAGACTGTTTCGATAGTATTGGCATCCATAATCATTTGAAATGCTTTTCTTTCCAGAATGGCGTATTTCAAATTTTCTAATGCATTTCGACTATCTTCCTGTTGGTATAATGAGTGAATTTCCTCAAGAGGTTTACCAGTCATGCTTGCGATTCTCTCAAAATCAGCATCAACTTCAGCATCAGTCGCAACCAATTTTTCTTGATCTATTAAATAATTCAATAACAAATGGCGTCTTGCCTGACTTTCTGCAAGCGTGCGATAATTTTTATCCATCTCTTCTTCAGTAAAACCCATTTTGTTCATATCAATGTTTTGAGAAGCCAAAGACTGAAAAATATCCTGCTTGATTGTCATCAGCTCATGTTTTATCCATGTTTCAGGAACATCAAATTGAACTCTTTCAAGTAGCTGGGTATAAATCATTTCTTGAAGTTCTTTTTCAGCCTGTTCAGCATAAAGATGTTTCAGATGTGTACGAATGGCTTGTTTTAGTTCTTCTAAAGTCTGGTATTCACCCATTTTCTTTGCGAAATCATCATTTATTTCTGGAAATACAAACTTTCGGATATCTTTTAACAGGACTTTCATTTCAAACTTAAGACCAGCTAAATCTGCATTGGGATAATCATCTGGTAATGAAAAATCAAATTGTCGCTCCTGAGATTTGTTCATTCCCAACAGGTTTTCATCAAAATTAGGGAACAACTCATTTTTACCAATAACAACACGAACAGCAGATGTTTTAGGAATCATTTCTAATGGTTTACCATCTTTTAAACCTTCATATTCAATCACAGCAATATCATTGTGTTGAAGCGGTCGATCTTCAATAATTGGATCGGTTGTTGCCATGGTTTCGCTATGCTTTTTGAGCTGAAGTTCAATCATCTGATCACTGACACGATATTCATTTTTAGACAGCTTTAAACCTTTAAAATCAATATTTTCAATCTTTTGTTTGACATCCACAGTAATTGAAAATTTATAGGGTTCGCCTCTTTTCAAGTCTGGAAAATCCATTTCGGGTTCACCAATAACTTCAAGCTTATGATCCAACATTGATTTTTCAAAAGCCTCTCCGATGAGTCGGGAACGAATGTTTTCCTTTACATCTTTTCCAAACATTCTTTCCAGGACAGATCGGGGTACCTTACCCGGCCGAAAGCCTTTGACACGTGCATTCTTTTTCAGTTCTTTATACGCACTATCCAATTCCCGTGTAACCACTTTTTCCGGAATTTCAATGTTAATTACTTTTTTCGCGCCAGATACATCCTCGACATGAACCTGTGCCTGTTCTTCATTCTGTTCTTCCATCTATAATGTTCCTTCTCCTGTTTTACGTTCAACAGGGATAATTTGATCAGTGTTGAACGGCTAAAATTTGATTGATTCAATTATAAAAAAAGTGCGAGAGGGGAGAATCGAACTCCCATTCCGTTGCCGGAGCTGGATCCTAAGTCCAGTGCGTCTACCAATTCCGCCACTCTCGCTTTATGAAAAAAATGATGGACAAATTTTATTGAAAATGTCATTACCAGACAAATAAAATTTGATTGAATCCTATATAATAATATTTAATGATGAAAGTGTCAAGAAAATTGAGCATATCATTTTCAAACAAGTGGGTATATTATTTTCCGATAATAATATTAATGTTTTTTATACCAGTCCTTACTGGGGAAGCAGGTGCTGAAGATATACCAACAATTGTCCTGGATCCTGGTCATGGTGGAACAGACGTTGGTGCGAAAGGATATTATCAATCGGCAGAAAAAAAATTAACATTGACCCTGGCAAATCGCATTGCTTTACAATTGGAAAATCGTTATGATGTCATTCTTACGAGAAAAACAGACGTTCATGTGCCTTTGACAGAGCGAACAGCAATGGCAAATCATGCACAGGCCATTGCATTTATCAGCCTTCATGTGGGAGCCAGTTTTCGATTATATCCTCAGGGGGTTCGTACATATTTTTGGCAGTCCGGTCAAGGCGATAATTATTTCAATGATCATCCCAAAAATGATAAAAATCTGGAAATACAGACGTTGCTTTGGGATCACTTACAGCGGTATCATTTGAATTCGAGTAAGCTGCTGGCCAAATGTGTTCATAATAGTATTCTATCCCAGGTCAATTTAATTGATCGGGGATTTGGCGGATGCCCATTATTCGTATTGACTGGTGCTGACATGGCGGCCATCATGATTGAAATTGCCTATATTTCTCGACCGACCTCAGAAAATAATTTATTACGTCTTCCTTATCTAGACAAGATTTCACGTGGCATTGCGCGGGGGATTGACCAATTCATAAAAAAAAATGCATATGATATAAAAACAGACTTGCATTTTTAGTATTTAATTGTTATATTACTTAAATTCTCAAACAAATCATTATTTCGGGGCGTAGCGCAGCCTGGTAGCGCGTCTGCTTTGGGAGCAGAAAGTCGGGGGTTCAAATCCCTCCGCCCCGATACACTTCAAACTCACTAATTTCAACTCAGTATCATTTAAATACCAACTTATTTTACATGATGGTGTCCTTTGTATTGTTTAAGGACAAACACAAGGTTTGCCCTTGCATTTATGTATCGGAAAAACAAAATCCTGCTTTATATTGGTTCAAGTGCAATTCCGCTTGCTAACGCGCGTGGCTCTGAAAATTTTGGCAGCTATTAATCTGTTCAAGTGCAATTCCGCTTGCTAACGCGCGCGGCTCTGAAAATTTTGGCAGCTATTAATCTGAGCCGCGCGCGTTAGCAAGCGGACTGTACTTGAAGCAAATATTAAACAAGATTTCCGAAGACGCACAAAATTTAGGCTAATCTAAAATTTGCCCGAAGGCACTATGTTCAGCTCACATACACAGGTTTATAATCTGAATTTGTTCTAAAAAAAATGTGCAACTTTATTAGAATGCTCCCCATGAAGAATGCTCAGTTTCAATTAATCTCTGGAAATTTCCCGAGGTGTATTTTCACAAATACAATCCCTCTCATTCAGGATATACTGTACGAGATACATTGAATCCCCAATTTCAATTCGACCATTATCATTAGTATCTGCAACAGCCAGACAAAGTGAATCTTCTGAAACATCTCCTACCAGATAACTTGAAAGCAGGAAAGCATCTGCCATATCAATACTGTTATCTTGATTTACATCTCCACAAACACCAACTGTCAGTTCAAGTTTGGCACCCTGTACATATCTTTCGATTGCCTCTCCATTGGTATTGTTGAGGGAATTTACAGACAGTTTAATGTTAGAAAGTATCTGATCTTCATCCGCCGCTTCAGCTTTAAGAATTATTTTTGCAACTTCAGCATAACTCATTGGGGCAGAATCACTGGACCATCCTCCTTGAATCTGGATTTCACCTGATGTTTGATCAATGTCAAATGTAACATCACCTGAATTTTGATGGCTTTCTCCTTTTTTAATTGCAACAGGCGCGAAAAATTGTTGATCATATTTGACATGAATACTGTAGTCTCCAATATATTGATTGTAGGCCTGCATAATATTGACAGGGATTTCAACTGTACTTTCGTAAAATATTTTCATTGGCGCAACAGATCCCGCATTGACAAGAGCAGGTCCAATATAAAAAAGACGCCCTCCCATTTTCGATATTTCTATTGTGCTTGAAAATATATCTTTGATATCAACATTTTCAATCATAAACATGCCCGCAGCACCTGGTAATCCTGTCACTTGAAATTCAAAATCTGCAAGATGAATTAAGCCGCCAGTGCCTGATGTTCTTGCACCATTTTGATTGTCACCTATAGTAATGATACCCGTAGAATTTATCTCTTCTAATGGCAAAGTTTCCAGCCCTTGAATTTTCCTTTGAATATGAGACAATTCCAAAATATCTTTGTTAAAGGAAATCGTGGCCGAATAAGTCCCCAAAGGAGATGTTCCGGTGTCCATCATCAGTGGTAATGAAAATCTGGCATTGGAGTAAACAATTGGTGATGGTGATCCGACAATCATTTGATTTTTAGGATTGGGGGTGAAATGCGCATAAAAATGTCCCAGATCTATTCCATGTGGATCGTGTGTATCAGAAGATTTTCCGGCAAATGTACCCATCACTTTATTCCATAAGAATGTTTCCCGAGATATTTCAGTGGTACTTTGACTGCTTTGTTTCAAAGTTCCAGATCCTGCCAGACGATAAGTGATTTCATCACCATTCTTTCTTTGAATGTCAAATTTAATTGTATTACTGTTCGCAGTTAAATGAATCGTCTGCAGTCCATTGTCAAGAATTCCTGAGTATGAATTTTGATGTGTGCTTTCTGAAAGAAAATTTAACATTTTGGTCTGTTGACCATTTTTAGACGCATCTGACCATCCATTGCCAATATATGTCAATGTAATCGACCAAAAGCCTGTCAAATCAGGCGGTGATACTTCTTTTGGATTGAGAATAAAACTAAAAGGTGCATCATGTTGTGACATCGCCATGTTTCCGACCATTCCCAATCCAGTGGAGACGCCTTTTCCAAATGCGTCTCGTGTTCCGATACGTGCCTGAGTAAAAAGGGTTTCATTAATATAGCTGCCATTAATTTGGAAAGACTGCGAATGAAACATCACCTCAGGAGAAGTATAACCAATACATTGATCACCTTTTTGCATATTCAAGACCATGACATCTGAAACAGGTAAACAGTTGTTGTCAATATCAGACATGGAAAAATGCCATTTATTATGTGCAACAAGTGTAACATCTCGAGCGCGCGAAGTAGAGGTTATTGGAAGCGAATAAAATGCAAAGGGCTCATCACTTCCGAACTTTTCATCATTGTCCGCATCGATAAAAATGCGCACATAATGGACATCTCTGGGAGCGATATCAATATAATATTGTGTTTGTCCTGAAATGTGCTTATCTCCACCAACGTATCCAATTAGATTTGATGTTTCAAATACTTCAATATAATACGTGCCCGACTCACAGCCATCATATTGAATATTTCCATTTAAACTATATATTCGACTATCTGACTTATAATTATACCCGGTAAATCCAGGCCGATCCTGATAATTGGGATTGGTCCCGTTTTCATATTCAGTAAGATTGTTGTAACCATCACTGTCTTTATCATTTAATGCATCATCCAGTAATGGAATTATTTTATAATCCAGCTCCCAACCATCAGGAATGCCATCATTATCTGTGTCCGGATTTCTGGGGTCTAACTCATCCAGAAATTTTTCCCAAATACCATTATGATTGGTATCTTCAAGACCATCAGGAATGCCATCCCCGTCTGTATCTGGATTTTCTGGATTAGTTCCGGTACTTTCCTCAATTTGATCAGGAATCAGATCACCATCTGAATCTTGTGGAATTAATTGAATATTTAAAGGTGTTTCATCCAGCGGAAAGATACGCACATTGGTTTTATATTTTTCAAAACCATCAACAAAAGCTTCTAATGTATAAATACCTTCCTCATCAACAATGACATAAATGCCATCTCTATCGCTGATCCCTGATCCTGTGCCATTAACTGTTCTTAATTTGACACCTCCCACAGGGGTGTTATTTCTATTGTCTTTTATCAGACCGGAAATAAAGCCTGGAAATACCCCAATCGGACGATAAATTTTAATGGCATAACCGGTATTCAGTCCGGCTGTCTCCAGATGATTATATATTTTAAGATAATAAATATTGTCATCAGGACATTGCCAACTCATAAATTCATTTGCAGCAGTGCCACTCCAGTTCCATTTTCCTTTGATCAGTGTTTCGCCATCATTTTTATAGATTTCCATGACAACATCACATTGACTGCCCAGATCAAAGGCCTCAATGCTGTAAGTCACATCTTTGATCCCATAGAATAGAATCCAGTCCGCATCCGAAATGGTATGAAAGTTATGATATTGTGAATACTGATTGTCAGGCACAATGATTCTTGCCTGATCAAACTGATTGTCAGGTTCATAGACATCGGGATTGGCCAGTTGAATGACCTGCGTTTTTACTGGCATTGACACATTGTTCAGGATATCTTCCGCAAAAAAAGCAATCTGATAAGTGCCATAAAGATCAAAGTGATCCCATACACATGCATATCGATCTCCAGTCAATGTCAATTCGATCATTTCTGAAGGAACAGATTGATGTGTCAATTTTTGATATGCCATTGACGGCGGATTAATTACAGCCCAAACATTTGATATCTGGCGCGTACTGCTGACAGTATCGACATAAATCATTGCTGACTGGGTATCTATTAATGATTGTACCGGCGAAACTGAACCAATAATAGGAAAATCATCCGCCATCATAATACCGCAACCCACACGATGATTTTCGGCCAGTTCACCATCAATACCCGCCTCATTGGGGATGCCATTACCATTATCGTCAAGCATGGGCACCTGTCCAGGAAATGCACAGGCCAGGGCATTGAGTGAACCAACAAACGCATTTCGGGTTGTTTCGCCGCTGAAAACGCGCTGCCAGAAAAATGATGAAAAAGACAGGGCACCATCGGCACCATTGTTGGCAATGCCTGATTTTCCTGTTGATGCTACAACGATTCTTTGCGGTGTTGATGTCTCTGTCAGATAACTCACAAAACTGCCCGCACAATCGGCATCGTAAATAATTGAAACATAGCCCCGGATTTTTTGTTTTATTTGATCAAGCCATTGATCCATTTCATGAACAGACACAGCTTCATTATCATTCATTTGAAATTGTTCATTTTCACCTTTTCCCACCAGATATAGTAAAAGGTCATTTGTATTATCATTTGTCGAAATAATCGCATTTTCAAAATTTTCTTTACTGGCAAATGCAGTTGCCTGAGAACTGTTTTCAGATACGCTCAATAAGGTGATATCTTTTTTCGCATATCCCTGGAAAATCAAGGCTTCATAAGCAAGCTTTGCATTCCGGTCAATTGCCTGACGAGATGTATGATCATTGGCAGCACCTGCAACGAGAATTGCCTTATCGCTAAATGGATTCATGACAGAAACTGTTGTCATTACAGGAGTGGATGTATTACCCATCCGATCCATTGCATAAATAGAAATCTGATATACGCCTTCTGTATTAAAATCAGAATAATGGGCCACATAGTTTCCCGGACTGTTGTAAGTCAATTCAATTGTTGGTAAATCCTTAATTGGATGATAGTAAGGATTTGGTTGATATTGCGGCGGTCTTATAATTGCCCAGACACTTGCAATGCCATCAGAATCCTGAACCCCATCTACAAAAATTCTGGCTTCAGTTGTATTGTTGATTACCTGATCCGGTGAAATAGAAGTAATAATGGGTGATTCACCAGATATTTGAACACCATTGCCAATAAATAAATCCTTTGCCAAAAGCCCATCATCACTTTCATTTGCAATGCCATTACCATTATCATCAAGCATGGCAATCTGATAGCTGACTGGTTCTTTCATGGCACTTGATGCCAAAAAAAATGACTCCTGAACACTGCTGCCATTAAACACCTGGGTCCAGAAAAAAATTGAAAAAGATATTGCACCTTGAGAAACAAAATAGGCATTTTCATCTGCCTGTGAACTTGTAATCACAACACGTTCCAATCCACCTGGCGGAAGTAACTTATCCACAAAACTGCCGGACTTGCAAGCATCATAAATAACAATCACAGAAACCCCGGTTTCTTCTTGAATTTGATCCAACCAGGTATCCAATAGTTTGGCATCAAGAATACTTTCATTATTCAAGCGAAAAACGCCATCACCACCATGATCAATCATATAAAGAACCAGACGATCAGCACCTTTGGCCCAATGGGTAATTGAGTTTTGGAGATTATTAATTGTTGCCGGGCCATCAATATCATCTTTAGAGTCATTATTTCTGAGATTGAGACTTTCATCTGATGATAAATATTGAATGATTTCTTTCTGTAATCCCTGATACACCATTGCACGATAAGCAAAATTTGCGCACATTTGTGTGGATTCCCACAGATTGTTTCCAGCATAAGGCCCGCCGCCAGCAACAATGATTGCGCGATAAACTGGCGAATTGTCATTTCGAAATACCTGAATCCGATTGTTTCGGGTGTCTGCCACAACGACCAGACCATTTTTATGGATATCAAGTGCTCCCGGGCTGTCCAATTCTCCTGGATTACTCCCAGGGATTCCCCAGGCAGCAATGAATTCGCCTGATGGTGAAAATTTTTGAATACGATCATTAAAGGTATCTGCCACATAGACATGGCCATCGCTATCCAGGCTAATTTCACTGGGATAACTGAATTGCGCATTTTCAATTCCCTCAGTACCCCATTGGGATTGATATCTGCCTGATGAATCAAATTTTTGAATGCGATTGTTATTTTGATCTACGACAAACACATTGCCATTGTTGTCAACTGCCACGCCTGATGGTTCTGAGAATTCGCCATTTCCCTCACCATAGGAACCCCACTCAAGAATGAATGTCCCCTGAATATCAAATTTTTGAATGCGATGATTCAGCGTGTCAGCCACATAGATAAGCCCATCATTATCCACAGCGATTCCCTGAGGTTTATTAAACTTTCCAGGCGCGCTTCCTCTTTCACCCCAGGCACCAAGAAATCTGCCATCCAAAGAAAATTTTTGAATGCGATCATTGGCATCGGAAACAAAAACTGTATCCAGATAGACATCAATTCCTGCCGGATACCAGAATTGCCCGGGACTACTTCCATAGCTTCCCCACTTGTGAAGAGGGGTACCGGTTCGATCATATTTTCGGATACAATGCGCGATATGGTCTGTGGCAAACACATTTTCAGCACGATCCACTGCCACACCATGAAATTCAAAAAATTGATCTCCAGAACGTCCCCATCGGGTAATGAATTTGCCATTGGTTGAAAATAACTGGATGCGGTCATTCAATGTATCTGTGACGTAAAGGGTATCATTAAAAATTTGAATCCCACCAGGCTCTCGCAATTGACCATCATCAACACCAAATGTGCCCCATGTATTGCACCATTGGCCACTGGTATCAAACTTTTGTATGCGATGGTTGTTTTCATCTGTGACATAAACATGATTGTTGTATACAACAACACTATTTGGACCATTAAACTGGCCATTTTCTGTGCCATATGTACCCCATTGATTAAGCGGGATGATATTATCATTGCTAATATCAAAGGATTGCATACGATTATTGGCATAATCACAAATAAACATTCGATTCTCTTTATCGATTGCAATCCCCAGCGGTCCATTGAATTCACCGGACATCATCCCCATTGTGCCATAAGACTTGATAAATGTGCCATCTTTTGAAAATTTCTGAATGCGATGATTATTATAGTCTGAAACATAAAGATTGCTCATACGATCCATTGCAATCCCTGAGGGTCTATCGAACTGGCCATTGCTATTTCCAAAACCACCCCATTTCAAAATAAACTGACCTGATGCTGAAAACTTTTTAATATAATTATTATAAATATCTGTAATATAAATAAATCCATCCCTATCAATAACAATGTCATAAGGTGCAGACAATTGACTGGAATTGTTCAGTCTGACAGACCAGCCAGTAATGAATTTTCCAGAAACAGTATATTTATGAATCGTCTGATTGGCCATGTTTACAACGTAAACGTTCCCGGAAGGGTCCATCTCAATACCACAGGGAGAATGGAAAGCCCACGGCTGTTGCAATACAGGCCAAAGACGTTCGAATTGATAGTTTTCTTTGGAAGATGCCAGGAGGGATGAATGAATAAATAAAATAAAAAGAACCATCATAATATTTACGACGCTTTTATTACCCATCTTCATTTCTTCCTCTGGAATTAATGCTTGATTAATCAAACAGTTCATTGACTATTGATAATACAAGACTTCTCTTGCATTTACTTATTATTGTTATTCTCATCATACCAGAACCGAATCATATGCAATTATTGAATCTGTTGCATCAGATCTATAATCATTAAAACAATTTCATAACTGTTACTTTATGTAGTGTATTGCTGTTGACTTAATCAATAAATTCGAATTTTTAGATTCTTTTGGTATGATGATTTATCCGAAATTGTTTATAAATATATCATAAATAAAAAAGATAAATTACTGAATATTCAATATCTTATAAAAATACCTGTTATATATTTAACAAATTCAACATATTAAAAAATGACACTATAATTATCAAAGTTTTTATAAGTTTTTTGCAAAAAGCATACCAGCTTTTTGATTCATACTTTTCTTTATTTTGCTCTTAAAAAATATAAAAAAAATGAATGCAATATAAATAATCAAAAAAATCAATAGGGTTTGAAAAAAATTGAATATTTTATTTGAAATGAAAAGGCAAATGATCAGTAAAACAGGAGGAAAAAATGGAGATACTTAAAAAGTTCATCGTTACAATTTAATAACTTATATCACTTTTCAGCAATAATTCATCAAAAGGGCCATGACCGGTATTTTTTTTTAAGAAAGGTTTTATCATTCATAAATTTTTCGGCCATGAAGCAAGCAGATTGGCGATTTTGACCTGTTTCAATTAATTCAGGCTGTTTTTCTTGACACAATGTCGTGCCATAGGGGCATCGTTTAAAAAAAGCACATCCATCAGGAAGTTTTGCCATATCAGGTACCTGTCCAGGAATTACAGAAAGTTTTTCTGATTTATCGGTTAATGATGGAATTGATGCCAGCAAACCTTTTGTATAAGGATGAGCGGGTTTTTGAAATATTTCTTTAACCGGTCCTTGCTCAACTATTTTTGAAGCATACATGACCATCATGCGATCACACATATTCCAGACAACCCCCATGTCATGTGTAATCATCAATATTGCGGTTTGTTTTGTTTTCATTTCTGAAATACAATCAAAAATCTGGGCTTGAATGGTCACATCCAGAGCAGTGGTAGGTTCGTCAGCAATAATGATATCAGGCTGCATCAAAAATGCCATTGCAATCATCACACGCTGTTGAAGTCCTCCGGATAATTGAAAGGGATAATTATACATTCGTTCATCAACATCGGGAATACCAACACGTTGAAGTTGATATTCAGCCTGTTCCCATGCTGATTTTTTATCAATTTTTTGATGAAACTGCTGTTGTTCAACCAGTTGATAGCCAATGCGATGTAAGGGTGACAACGATGACATTGGTTCCTGAAAAATCATGCTGATTCGGTTACCCCGAATTTTTCTGAGTGCATTGACTGGCATTTTCAGCAAATCTTGTCCACAATATTCAATACATCCGGATTTTATCAGTCCTGGCGGCATGGGGATTAATCTAAGAATTGACATGGCTGTGACAGATTTGCCAGAACCGGATTCACCAACCAGGCCCAATATTTCGCCAGGAAACATATCAAATGAAACATTGCTGACAGCCTGAATATGCTGTGTATCTGCTTGAAATTCAATGGATAAGTTTCTCGCAGATAATAATGGGGGGGTACTGTTTATCATTAATTTTATTACTTGTCTGGTCTTGATGTTATTCAAAATTCTCAATTGACTTTATTTAAAGAATATACTACCTGATACAAGCAATCAAGAGTCAATTTAAAAAAATCATTATAAAAACAGGAGAACAAATTATGGCAACAACAACAATCAGGTATCCATATTCATTTGATTCAGAAACAGTATTTGATGTATTCACACGAAAAGATTTCATTGAACAAAAATATGCATCTGTCGGTGCCCTACATCTTGAATTCATTGAATATGGTGAAAAAGATGGCACATTTATCATTCATACGAAACGTGATATTATTGCGGAAATTCCAGGCTTTGCAAAAAAATTTCTAAGCCCCACCACAACGATTATCCAAAAAGAGGTTTGGACCCTGACCGATGACCCCACTAAAAAAGGTGTGGTTGACGTTAAGGCCAAAGGGCTGCCAATGCAAATGAAAGGTGATATCATCTTGCAGCCCGTAGATAATGGCAGTGAAAATGTGTTGACCTATGAAATAAAGGTGAGTATCCCCTTAGTTGGCGGAAAGCTTGCCAGTTTTTTAGATGGTGAGGGCCGTAAAACTGGAGATAAAGAATATGAATTCGCTTTGGATTTCCTGAATAAAATGTAATAAACCATATTGGAGGCACCTGTGTTAGAAAGAATATTTAAACTCTCCACAAACCAGACAACAGTCAGGACAGAAATACTTGCAGGCATAACAACCTTTTTGGCAACCATGTATATCATTGTTGTGAACCCGGGAATCATTCATGAAGCAGGTATGCCCTTTAATGGCATTCTTACTGCGACTGTTTTGATCAGTGCGTTCAGCAGTATCGCAATGGGTATTTACGCAAACAACCCCATTGTTTTAGCACCCGGAATGGGGTTGAATGCCTTCTTTACATATTCTGTTGTCATTGGCATGAAAGTTCCCTGGCAAGTTGCGTTAGGTGCAGTGTTCTGGTCAGGAGTGATATTCCTGCTGCTATCTGTATTTAATGTTCGAACATTAATTGTTCGGGCCATACCCCGTCAACTCCGATTTGCCATTGCCGGCGGGATTGGTCTGTTTATTACGTTGATTGGATTTTCCAAAGCAGGTTTTGTTGTTGCAAATCCAGCGACAATCATTGGCCCGGGTCCAATGAATGCCATTACACTGACATTTGTTTTTGGCCTTGCGATCACTGCAATATTACTGGTTTTTCAGATCCGTGGGGCATTGATCATTGGTATTGTACTGACAACAATGGCATCAATTCCTGTAGGACGTTTGTGGGGAGGTAATTTAACCCCGCTTATTTCATGGAAGGGCCTGTTTGAATTTCCTGATCTGAGTTTAATTTTCAGTCTGGATCTATTGGGATCATTGAAACTTGCTATGATTCCAGTGATATTTTCATTTTTATTTACAGATATGTTTGATAGTTTATCAACACTTGTTGGTGTGGCGGAAGCTGGAAATATTAAAGATAGTAAAGGTGAACCCAAAAATATTAAGGAATCACTCATTGTTGACAGTCTGGCCACTGCATTTTCAGGCCTGTTGGGAACAAGCTCGGGTACCTGCTATATTGAATCTGCAACAGGTATCGAACAAGGTGGACGAACAGGTTTGACCGCTGTTACATGTGGTTTGTTATTCTTGCCATTCATGTTTATGTCGCCCCTTTTATCGATGGTGCCATCCATAGCTACATCGCCTGCGTTAGTTCTGGTGGGTGTTTTCATGATGAAACCTGTGGCTGATATTACATGGAATGAACTTGATAATGCAATCCCTGCTTTTTTGGCGTTGGTGTTAATTCCTTTGACTTATTCTATCACACAGGGGATTATATGGGGTTTTTTGAGTTGGACAGTGATAAAGCTCGTTACAGGTAAAAGGGAAGAAGTATCGTTGACCTTATTGGCCATTGATTTTTTTGCGATTCTGGCATTACTCATCTAGAGAGAATTATCTAGTTGGGGGCGTCAGACAATGCTTCAATCTGAAATTTTGATGCGTCATCTATCATATGAATTTCTTTGATATAAACATGAGAGTAGTCTTTATCAATAACTTTCTCACAATTTTCAGAAACAATTTTTGTGCCTTGTTTAATTGTTTCAGATATAACGATACCAGGCGGTTCATGACCTTTTTCTAACCATTCTGTCAAAGTAATCCGTTCTTCATTATAGCTTTTGATCTGCTTTAGAAAACTTTGATGAGATTTAAAACATTGCTGGTATTGATCTTTATGTTTCTGTAGTCGTTTCTTTTTTTCCTGAATTGCGTTTTGTGCTTCATTTTGTTTCTGTTCTATTGTTGTGATTTGCATTGTTTTTTTGTCTGAGTTGATGGTGGTATTTGATGCCAATTCGTCTATTTTTGCCTGGCAGGAAAGAATATATTTAGCGTATTTTTTTATATTTTCATTAAGTTGTGGACTGATCACTTTAATATCATTCATACGTTGGCTCAATTTTTTCAGATTTTGATTGAGTAATGATATTTTGGACTGAATTTTTTCAATACGTGTTTTGACCAGACTGTCTATTCCAACTGAAAGTATACTTTGATTTTCCTGACTTGATTCGACATTGTGCGCAAGAATACCTTGATATGCAGTGATTTCTGATTCAGAAACTGTTCCTGTCAACACTGAAACCTGTCCACTTGCAGAAATATTTGATGTATCAATATTCTGTTCGGCGACAACATGACCAAAAGCCTCAATCTTTGAATGACGAATATTTCGTGCGACCACATGACCTTTTGCCTGAATGGTCGAATGATTGACATTACCCATGATAATGACATCAGATTCAGCTTGAATCAAACCATTTTCAACGCCTTGAGCAAATACCATGACACTTTTCACGCCCGCCTGTCCGGTGATTCTGCCTCTTACATGGAGTGCCCCTTTGTATCTTAATGGTTCTTTGGTTTGATTCAAATCACCATCAATCAACTTTTCTGGCAATACACAGATTTTATTCCACATATATGATGAAATTAAACCATCGTCAACTGCCATCAGTTTTTCACCCGCATCGGATAATCTGGTGCCGATGCCATGAATTAATTGAACAGATTTCGGTGGCAAAACCTCTATTATTTCAGCATGAACACTAATCCCTGGCATACCAATTTTCCCTGATTTTTTTTCAGCCAGAAGATCGCCTTTTTTTGCTTTTGGCCATTTTTCCCAGCTCAGATGATCAATTGATTTATGTGTCCGACAAGAAATGCTTTCCAACATGCTTTGAAATTTGTAAACAACTGATGCATGTTCAGGTAATCTGGGCGGTTTTCCACGGGCGATGAGCCAGGGGGACTTTTGCAAAGCAGGTGATTTTAAATATGACCTAATGAGATAATGTTCGGCCACACCGTATTTGATATTTTTTTCTGATAATGCAAATAAAATGTCATCCAGTGTGGTATCTGAAGGAAGGCTTTTAATCGGCATGATGCGCGCCTCAAGTTTATCCCTGCTGATAATGATATTGATAATTTTTTTTACATTAGCACTTGTTTTTTGATTCTTGCTCGATTGTTTTTGTTTCTTTTTTTGATTTTCTGATTGTAACTTTTCTTTTTCTTCTGCCTGTTGCTTGAGTTCCTTTTGATGGCTTAAAATTTGTCTGGTTTGTGAATCAGTCAGGACATTGTTATCTACCAGTATATTTCCTAATAGTTGAAGTTTATTTGTTATGCTGAATATTTTCTGCTGGATTGCCAATGCATCATCAATTTGATCGCGTGTCGCCAGGCCCATTTTTATGGCAACCGCACCAAAACTGGAATCTTTATATTTAATATCCAGTCGTTGTTGTCGAGATAAAATTGCATCACGATATGCGGTTGTCATGATCCCCAGCTTTTGTAAAATATCACCAACAACAATAATCTGCTTTGTCTTTTTAAAATGTTCAGACTGTTTCTGAAATGCCAGTTTAATCTGTTCAAGGGTGACAAGTTTGTTTTTCAGTGCCAGCGCAGCAAAACTGCGATCCATTTCAGTCACTTTGTTCATATCTTGAAATGTATCAAATAGCTCCAGTTCATTTTGCGCAATAATGCCATTCTGAACCAAAACGCCGCCCAGTCGAATGGCTTTTTTCTCTTTTTTCTGCTGATAATAGATGGAAAGCCCCTTTTGAATTTCCTCCTGAGTGGCCATTTCATATTTTAAAATACGTTTTAGCAAAAAATGATCATGTTCATCAAGCCATTGATCATTATCATTTTTTTGCCTGGCATCTGATGATGTTTGTTCATTATTGCTTTCAGACATAAAAATTATTTTCCTTTGTTTATTGTTATTGTTGTAAATAATTATTTAAAAATGAAATATTTCGGCAAATCCAGGTGTTGAGTCAATATCATAGCTAATTTATAGGCCTATGCAAATTTTAAACCATATAAAGGGTGCATTCAAATATTTAACAAAAACTATTATGATTCCATTTTTGAATATTTTGGGTAACAGCTTTTACAATATTTGCTGTTTTTGCCACCTGAATATATTGTTGAACACCCTTCATGTGCGAATCGGACTGGGTGCATATCCATTGGGTCAATTTTTCCAGTGCTTTACCAGACGCAATTATTTCTTTTGATAATTGAACACCTTTTTGAATATCAGGTGTTTTACCTGCTGTGTATAAAATGGCACCTGCGTGAGATCTCCGACAGCAACAACACAAATATCAAAATTATGATCTTCAGGACATGTTGTAAAACCATTTATCAAAGATCTGCGTTTTTCATCTGTTTCAATTGAGACAGGAACTGCTCCCAGGGCTGAAGATGCTCTTGCCAGAGATAATTCCAACAACTTCCTCACCCGGAATTCTCGGCAGTATTAGGTCTCTATGACCATGTTGAATAATTTTTAAATCCGTCCTGCAAACGCCTGTCACATGAACCTTTATTAATACCTCATCTTCCCCTGGATCTTGAATATCAATATCTTTTTTTTCAAAAGACTTGATCCTGGTGATTTGAATACACTTCACTTAAATATCCTCCTTAATATATTTCACCCCAAAAAAAAAAGGGTTCTAATGGCTATCAAAATAGCCATTAGAACCCTTTTCCATTAGATTCTAATAAATTTTTGATTGTATAGATTGGTCAGGTTTTATTATTAAGTCTAAACAATCGTACATTTTTTTAGTCGTCTTCTGACTTCCGGATCATTCAAAAGCACAAACCTTCCCATTATGATACGTGATATGTTCAATAACAGTGGATAAATCAAGCCATGTTCCCGGTTACAGCGGCGGGACCGTCACGGATTCTCACCGTGTTCCGTAACTAAAACTATGTATAAAATTGGGTTCAATATTTATTTATATGAAATTAATTAATTTCAAAAAAACGCCAATAACACTTAAGCTATTAATTGTTATAGCAATACTGAACATACGTAACGTAAATCTCCTTTGCCTGTCATCCCTTGAATCCAATTTTTCCAGTATTATATCAAATTTTTTATCAAATTTTTCATCAATTTTTTCAATAGACGTAACAAGTTTTTCAAGCTTTTGATCCACCTGTTCAAAACGTTTATCCACCTGTTCAAAACGTTTATCCACCTGTTCAAAACGTTTATCCACCTGTTCAAAACGTATATCCACCTGTTCAAAACGATTATCCACCTGCTCAAAACGTTTATCCACCTGATCAAAACGTTTATCCACCTGCTCAAAACGTTTATCCACCTGTTCAAAACGTTTATCCACCTGTTCAAAACGTTTATCCACCTGTTCAAATCGATTATTCACTTGAGAAAATCGATCCAACATATCAACGCGGGTTTCAGATAATCTGCGATCCATATCAATTTTCATATTTCGAAGTTGTTCTTGAAAACCATTCATCTGGTTTTGCATGACTTCCTGGTTGGCACTCACTTTATCCAGTTGCTGCTGCATTGTTGCCTGATTGTTAGTCATAACATCCATTCGCGTTTGCATTCTATCAAATTGTGAATCAAAAGAATAGGTTTGGGATAATAAACTGATAATCATTTTTGATTCTGGAGATGTTGCAATCTGTTGTTCAATATCATTCATTTTTGAAATCCTTATATGATTTAATTAATGTTGACATAGTATATTATAAATCTTTTACAGCATTTCACTTCAGAAATCAATATTTCTGTTTGAAAAATTTTAATGCACAAACTGGACAGTGCGGGGGAAAGATGATCAACCCAATTTAAAAAAATCGGCATACTTATGCCGTAAATTGGTGTTGACTTTCCCCTGAATAACTGAAAGGGTATAACATACCAACGCAAGAATGTATAAATAATAGTTTACCCTTTTCTTTAGAATCAGAATTTTCAGAATTATATGAATTATCAGGATTAAGAAAAACAATCTAATTCTCTTAATTCTGAGAATTCTGATTTTAAAAAATGACAAACAAATACTTTTCAAGGCAATTATTATGCCATGAAAAAAAAAAGTTGGACGATCATATAAAATATTGTTCTTTGTTTTACTCTAATTTATATAACTAAAAAACATAAACAAAAAAAAGGTAAGTAAAAATGTTCCCATCCATTTTAATCGTTGACGATGAACCCTCTATCGTTCAATCGTTAAAAGGTATTTTATCTGATGAAGGATTTGCTGTTCTAAGTGCCTCCAATGGCTACGAGGCCCTCAAAATAATTGAACAGGAATCCCCTGATCTCGTGCTGCTTGATGTGTGGATGCCGGGTATTGATGGCATTGAAACATTAAAAGAGATTAAAAAGAATAATCAACACATACAGGTTGTCATCATTACAGGGCATGGCACAATTGATACCGCAGTCCAGGCAACCAAACTGGGTGCTTATGATTTTATTGAAAAACCCCTGTCCATCGATAAGGTTACTGTCACCATAAACAATGCACTTCATTTCAGACGTCTTGAAGAAGAAAACAAATATCTTAGAAAAAAGACCATTGAAAAACATTCTCTCACCGGTACAAGCCCTGCAATTCAAGCACTTCAAAAAAATATTTTTGCCGCTGCACCCGCCGACGAACCCATATTGATCACTGGAGAAAATGGTACAGGCAAAGAACTTGTGGCCCGAACCATTCATCAATTCAGTCCTCGTGCCGCCTTTCCAATGATTGATGTCAATTGCGCCATGATTAAGGATGACTTAATGGACAGTGAATTATTTGGCCATGAAAAAGGTGCCTTTTCTGGTGCGACAGCAAAAAAAATTGGCAAATTTGAACTGGCCAGCCAGGGCACCCTGTTTTTTGACGAAATTGGTGATATGAGCATTAAGAATCAGGGTAAATTATTGCGCATTCTTGAAGAAAAAAAGTTTCAGCGCGTTGGTGGGGGGAGAGACATTGTGGTTGACGTTCGGGTAATTGCCAGTACCAATAAAAACCTTGAAACTGAAATTAAGAATGAGCGGTTTAGAGAAGATCTGTTTTTCAGACTCAATGTTGTTCCTGTGAATGTTCCGCCGCTGAGAGAGCGTTTGGACGATATCCCCATACTGGTCAATACGTTTATGTCTGACCTGGCCAAAAAAAATAAAACGACGCCCAAAATTGTATCCCAGGACGTTCTTGAATTGTTCAAAGTATATTCATGGCCAGGGAACGTCCGTGAAATGAAAAATCTTCTGGGACGTCTGGTCATTACTGTTCAACAAGAAACGATTACGTTGCCCGATATTCCAGCACCTTATAATCCATATCTCTTTGTTGATACCGAATCAGTGGATTCTCTGTTTGCATTTCGTACTTACCCTGAAGCACAAAAAGCCTTTGAAAAAGCCTTTGTTTTAAAAAAATTGGATCAATATGATCAATCTGTTGAGAAAACAGCCAGCGAAATCCATATGGATACTGCGCAAATTAAACACATTCTTGAAAGCAACAATTAAGCGCGATTCTTATTTTCCTTTGTTTTTATAATAATTTAATGTTATATTATACCAATGGAATTAAAAAAAGAAAAATATCTGATCTTGCTTATCTGGTTTGTTTTTACCGGCTTTTTATGGAGTGCTGATCGCTATTTTTTTCCAATATCTACCAGTATACTCTGTCTGGTCTTTTGCCTGATGGGGTGTATCGGTAGTTTGTATAGATATACGAAATATTCGCGTGTCAAAAACATCATTATTGACAAAAAGTCATGCTATGAAACCTTGATTAACAATACTGAAGATACAATATTATTACTGGATACTAGCGGAACAATTCTTCTCATAAATACGACCGGAGCCAAACGTTTAGGGGTAACTTCTGAGGCACTTGTTGGCACAAACGCCTTTAATTTAATCCCTGAAAACAATCGTGAATTTCGTTACAAAAAGTTTCAATATGTAGTGTCCCATAAAAAAACTGTTCGTTTTGTCGATGAACGCGATAATATCAGTCTTGATCAGATATTGACACCGGTGCTTGATTGTAATGGTAAAGTGATTTGCGTGGCTGTTTATGCGCGTGATATCACCGGATTGATCAAGATTGAAAAACAATTGCAGGCAGCCCGCCTGGAGGCAGAAAATGCCAATGCCGCCAAAAGCATTTTTTTGACCCATGTCAGTCATGAACTCCGAACACCCCTTAATGTGATTTTGGGATATACGCAAATTTTACAAACAGTTGCCACACTGGAAAAAGATGAACAAAAAAGCCTGAGTAAAATTCATAAAAATGTTGAATTTATTATCTCTCTTATTGATGACATTTTGGATTTATCAAAAATAGAATCCAGTAATATGTCGTTATCCATAGATGTTTTTGAATTCAATGAATTTCTGGGGTATATTTTTGATATTGCAATGATGTATAAACAAGAAAAAGGGGTTGATTTTAAATATCATTATGATCATAATCTGCCAGCTTATGTAAAGGGTGATGAACGACGTTTGAAACAGGTTTTATTAAATTTATTGGTCAATGCATTTAAGTATACGAAACAAGGACAGGTTTATTTAAGGGTTGTCAGGCATGAAGATGCCATTTTGTTTCGGGTCGAAGATACCGGAATCGGTATTGATGAAACATTAATTTCAGAGATATTTACGCCATTTTATCGCATTGCCAACCAGTCTGAAGGTTTTGGTTTGGGATTAAGCATAGCCAGACATCTGGTTGAAATCATGGGCGGTAAACTTCAAGTAGAAAGTGCTGTGGGAAAGGGCAGCAGCTTCTGGTTTTGTTTGTTTTTAGAACCTGTAAATGTCAAAACAACGAATCAATTGTCAATTCATGACCCTGTGTCAGTCAGACAGGATATACTCAAAAAAATTCTGATTGTAGATGATCTCAAAGATAATCGAACTATTCTAAAAGCAATGATAAAGCCTTTCTCGTTTGAAATTAAAGAAGCTGCGACAGGTGAAGCTGCTCTAAAATGCATTCAGATGGGATTTCATCCGGATTTAATTCTCATTGATTTGATTATGCCTGTTATGGATGGGTTTGAATGTGTCCATCAGATAAAAAATAATTATCCAGAATTGAATACGAAAGTCGTTGCGGTTTCAGCCAGTACACAACTTATGAAATCAGATAAATCGGATATATTTGATGATAAATTAGCCAAACCTGTTCAAAAATTAAAATTATATCAAATTCTTGGCGAGCATTTGAATATTCAATGGCAGTCTCAAGATTCATTGGGGCAAAAGCCAGAAACAAAAAAGAATGATATTATTAAATATCCTGACCGAAAAACATGCGAACAATTAATTGACTATGCGCAAAATGGCCATATTACAGATATTAAAGATGAAATGCGGAAATTGGAAAGGAATAAAAAATTCCAAAATTTTATCAATCAGATTGAAATCTTTATTATGGATCTTGATTTTGAAAGTTTAATCATTTATCTCAAAAAAATTGATCATTCTGATTAGATTATGACGAAAAAGTTAATGTACAGGGAATGTGTAATGAATCAAAACTTATGGGAAAACAGGACATTGCTTATTGTTGATGACCGCCCGGATAATCTGAATATATTGATCAGCTATCTGGAAAAATATCGTTTTAGAATTCAGGTCGCAAAAAGTGGTCAGGAGGCAATTGAAAGACTTGAAAACATGTACGAAAGGCCAGAGAGACGATTGCCGGATTTAATTATCATGGATATCATGATGCCAGGGATGAATGGTGTTGAAACATGTAAACTGATTAAAGCCAAACCAGAATATGCTGATATTCCTGTTATCTTTCTCACAGCACTCCATAATACCAAAGACAAGCTCAGGGGATTTGAGGCAGGTGGCGTGGATTATATTACAAAACCATTACATAATCAGGAAGTCATGGCACGCATCAAAACACATTTAACCCTCCGGTACCAACAAGAATCTTTGGAACTCAAAGCACGGGAGATTGAAAAGGCAAAACTCAAAACTGATGCAATCAATGAACAACTTGAAGAAGCCATTCAGGAAGCCAATACATGGGCAATTGAGGCACTGAACGCCAATGATACCAAAAGTCAATTTCTGGCAAATATGAGTCATGAAATACGCACACCTATGAATGGCATTATTGGTATGACACATTTACTATTAAGCTCGGATCTGTCTGAAGACCAACGCAGTCACGTTATTACCATACGAAACAGTGGCGAATCATTACTTCATATCATCAATGACATTCTGGATTTGTCCAAAATTGAAGCTGGAAAACTTCAACTGGAAAACATTTCCTTTGATTTACGTTCCGCAGTGGGTGATGTCATGAAAGTGCTGGCCTATATTGCCCTTGAAAAACAATTGGAACTTAACGGTATTGTGCATCATGATGTACCGGTGGTTATTAATGGGGATCCCGTTCGATTGCGACAAATCATGATGAATTTACTGGGTAATGCGATCAAATTTACCCAAAAAGGCGAGGTTTGTCTTGATGCGCGGGTGCATCAGGTTTCAAATGATAATATCTTGCTGATATTTAAAGTCTCTGATACCGGAATTGGCATTCCTGAAAACAAAATTGATGAGCTTTTTCAGAACTTTTCTCAGGTGGATGCTTCAGTGACGCGAAAATTTGGGGGTACCGGTCTTGGGCTGGCCATTTCTAAACAATTATCAGAAATGATGGATGGTGAAATCGGTGTGAATAGTGAATTTGGAAAAGGCTCAACATTCTGGTTTACCGCACGATTTCAAATCCAAAAGAATATTCAGACCAAAATACCTCTTCCAGAATCATTTCAAACCAAAAAAATTCTTATTTTGAATAAATTACCCAATCGAAAGGCGGTTATTACAGAATACCTGAAATTATGGCAGATGGAATGGGATGAATCAGAGGACTTATTCGATGCATATATGAAGTTGGTCAGCGGCGTTCAGGAGAATGCGCCCTATGATATTTGTTTTTGGTCTGTTCCTTCCCTGAATAAAGAGATTCGATTATTTGTAGATACCATTTGTCAAAATACCAGTCTTATCCATACAACTTTTGTGGCTATCAGTCCCCAATATATGAATCTTGATGATATCATTTCTCAACAGGAACCATTTAAATTTATAACATTGCCCTGTCCAATCACATATCATTCACTACTCAATTGTTTTTCCAAAGCATTTCGCAGCAGAAAAACGCAACAAAACAAATCCATTGCAATGGCTGATGACGAAAAGGAGGTTTTAAATGTTCTGGTTGCTGAAGATAACAAGGTGAATCAGGTCATTATTAAAGGCATACTGGAAAATCATTATCAATTTCATGTCCATATTGTAAATAATGGCCGTGCTGCCATCACCGAACTTCAGAAAAAGGCATTTGACCTTGTTTTTATGGACATTCAAATGCCTGATGTTGATGGAATATCTGCAACAAAACTGATCAGAAATCCCCGAACAAAGGTATACAATCCCAACATTCCAATTATTGCCATGACAGCGCATACGATTCCTGAAGAAGAGAAAGCGTGCATTGATGCCGGTATGAATGCCTTTGTCTGCAAACCCATCAATCTGGATGAACTCAAAACCGCAATTAACCAATGTGTAAAATGTTTGGAATAAATGTAAAAGCCCATCCGGCAGCAACAGTAATATTAATGAGAGATAAAGATTTGGGATTCGAGATCCTTTTACTCAAGCGCAACTCTCGTCTTGACTTTCATGGTGGGCATTGGGTCTTTCCTGGTGGCCGGATTGATCCATCAGATTATGAAAAAGCCATTCCCCAAAATGATATCATTGCTGCGGCGCGTGTTGCAGCTGTTCGAGAAACATATGAAGAGGCCGGCCTTATAATTAATGAAAAATATCTGGTTTTAATGTCTCGATGGACAACACCCCCTGGATTTCCAAAACGTTTTAAGGCTTGGTTTTTTTTATGTCCTGCGCCATCAGGAACTGTAACAATTGACAATCAGGAAATGACAAATTCTCAATGGCTTACACCACAGGATGCCCTTGATGCCAATACTCAGCGAAAAATTCATTTACCCGGGCCAACATATTATTCCATTCAAAGCCTGATCCCCTTTTCCAGCAGTGAGGATGCTTTGAAACATTTCGCATCTCATCCACCCACAGAGGTAGATTTTTAATGACATTTGATACATTCGTTCAATATATATGGATGCGCCTGCCATTTTTTTTAATATTTGCAAACAGTTATCTGGTGTATCGTCTGCTGGTCAATTCCCAATTGACAATTTTTTTTGTGCAAAAGATCATGATCAAAAGTCAGGGAAATATGGCACGAATTATTATATCCATTCTAATTGCAGGTGCGTTATTGTCTTTTTTTATTCCCAATGCCGTATCCGTGTTAATACTACTTCCTGTTCTTAAACAAATTGAAAAACAAATGACAAACAGTAATCTGTCGGAGAATCTGATTTCAAGAATTTCAACCGCTTTGGGCCTGTCAGCCATTTATGGTGCAAACATAGGCGGCATGGGCTCGCTTGTTGGCAGCCCAGCCAATATAATTTTAATCGGGGCGTTGGATTTGTTGAGCGGTAAATGCGCCATAGAGATTACTTTTTTTAATTGGTTTTTGTGGTCTATTCCTTTGGTAATCTGTTTTATTGTCAGTGCTTATTGTGTGATCCGATTACTGGTGCTACCATCCTTTTTAAAAATTCCTGATTGCCAGTTTATTGAACAGATGCCGCTCAATTTTCATCAAAAAGCGTCTTTAAAACTGTTTATATTGTTCATTGTTTTTTGGATTTGTTATGCCATCAGTTCTCAAAGATTTGATAGTTATCAAAACTGTCAATCATTAATCTGTCTCATATTTGTGTTTTGTTATACCTTTTATATATTTCAAAAAGGTTTGTTGTCCATGAATCAGCTAATGCGCGGTGTGCCATTTCGCGGATGTATGGTGTTAACAGTGTTTGTCTGTCTAATGATTATTGTACGATGGTTTCATCTGGATCAAATCATGTCAACGTACATGGATAAAACGATCAGTACAACCCAATCAACGACAGGCCTGGTTATTTGGGTGACTGGCATATCAATCATATTAACAGAATTTTTAAGCAACACAATTGTATCAACTGCCTTATTTCCCATTGCATATCATACAGCACAGTTAAATGATATTATGCCGCTGGTATTAATGATCCCCGTTTCAGTGGCATCCACCTGTGCATTCATGACACCCATTGCCACGCCTTGTAATGCATTTGTTTATGGTGAAATTAGAAGAATTCGGTTACGAACAATGATCATTTGTGGAATGGTATTAAATACGTTGTGCGTAATTTGTGTGACTGTATGGATTCCTGTTTGTATTCCTGTTATTTATCAATAAATAAGTCGTCAGAAATATTCAGATATATAGTCACAATGATACTTTCAAAAACCATCCACATCAATACCTTTTGCCGATTGAGGTATTTTTCAAAAAAAAAAGGAGATTTCACATGCGATATCGTGAAGTACCAAAAAATGGAGATCAATTATCCATACTGGGATATGGATGTATGCGTCTGCCGACCAGACTGGGCGGCATTAATGAAAAACTGACTGAAAAGCAAATAATGTCTGCCATGAATCAAGGTGTTAATTATTTTGACACAGCAGTTCCATATCATAATGGCAAGAGCGAACCCTTTCTTGGAAAAGTTTTTTTAAAGAATAAATGTAGAGATCGTATTAAAATTGCAACAAAGCTCCCCCATTGGAGTGCTTCATCAAAAGCAGATATGGATAAAATTCTGGATGATCAATTATTGAAATTGCAAACAGACCGAATTGACTATTATTTAATCCATGGCATCAGCGGCAAACAATGGGAAAAGGCTAAGAATAATGGCGTTATTTCGTTTCTGGATGATGCATTAAAACGTGGCAAGATTATCAATGCAGGTTTTTCATTTCATGGGTTGGCAGAAGATTTTTCAAACATTGTGGATGATTATGACTGGACGTTTTGTCAAATTCAATACAATTTTCTGGATACAAAAAATCAGGCTGGAACTGCTGGACTAAAATATGCAAATTCAAAAAATCTGGCGGTAATGATTATGGAGCCACTGAGAGGTGGAAATCTGGCAAAGTCACCGCCGCCTTCAGTAAAAAAAATATGGGCAAAGGCATCTGAAAAAAGAACGCCGGCGGAATGGTCGTTGCGATGGCTATGGAACCATCCTGAAATCACTGTTGTTCTTTCCGGTATGAACAACGATGATCATATTAACGAAAATATTAAAATTGCTGAAAATGCAGATCCAAACTCGCTTTCTGAAACAGAAATGGAACTGGTTGATACAGCGGCTGATGAATTTAGAAAAGTGATGCGAATTGGATGTACAGGTTGTCAGTATTGTATGCCCTGTCCTGCGGGTGTCAATATACCAGGATGTTTTGACTGGTATAATTCCAGGCATACGTTTAAGGACAGTTTTTCAATAGTCATGTATATCGCCATGAATGGCGGCATTACATCTGAAAAACCTGCAATGGCATCAATGTGTGTGGCGTGTGGAAAATGTCTGAAAAAGTGCCCACAGCATTTACCCATACCCGACCTGCTCAAAGATGTTGCCGATGATATGGAGGGTTTTTATATCAAACCATTGATATGGATTTTGAAACGTGTGATGAAAGTCAAACAGGGCTAAGTGCCCGTCTACCCCCTCTATATATAGACACGAAAATTTTAAAATTCATACACTAAAAATTAATATAATATATAAAAAAAAGGCATACATTGACCATTATAAAATATTATGATAGTTTTGATTAAACTGATTGCAGCACTATAAACCCCCTCTAATGAATAATGAAAGGAGAAAAAAATGAATGAAAATGAAAAAAACATGCAACTTACACCTGAAGTACAAATGTTAATCTCTGGTCATATTCCAGGTACAAAATATTTAGACAGTCGTTTTGACCAATTACAATTACAGTCAGATGAACTGCGCAGAAATCAGGAACTTTTTCGTGAACAGGCACGTGATCTTAAACTGGATATGGATCGTAAATTTTCTGATGTTGATAAACATTTCGAAATATCCCGACAAGATATGCTTGAGCGTTTTACACAGGTTGATAAACGTTTTGAGCAGGTTGATAAACGTTTTGAGCAGATTGATAAACGTTTAGATGAGTCTCGACGTGATATGAAAGAACGTTTTGAGCAAGTGGACAAACGTTTAGATAAAGTCATTACATCTATTGACAACCTGGGAAATAAACTTGACAAAAGAGATGAACAACATAGATCCTTTACATTGCGTATGTTTTCCCTTGCAATAACAATTTCTCTCTTTGGCGTATTAGGGGTTTACTTTAAAACATTTGGCATTATTTAGGAATACTCGAAAAATAATTTTCCCATTTATCTTTAACGTATAATCGTTTGGCACGTAGAGACGTAGCATGCTACGTCTCTACAGAACAAAAACCCCGATGAACATTTTTTCAAATGAGGAACTTATTTTCAGAGCATTCCTAACTCACATATGCACAAATGAAAACTACAAAATTGTCCAACCATTAACAAATCGACAAATTGATTCGTCGTTTATTTAACGTATTCGAATAATAAAAAGGATTCTATTTTCTATTGCATCACTCGGATAGGTCTACAAGTGTATACATTTTTTTTTTAGCCCTGAAAGGGCTTCAACATACCAGCCCAGGGCAACGCCCTGGGTAAAGATTAACCAATATTTAAGCCCTGTAAGGGCGCAACATAAAGACAAATTAAAAAGGACGTATTCTAAAAATGTAACGCCCTTACAGGGCTTAAAACTTTTTATATATTTCCCCAGGGCGTTGCCCTGGGCTGGTATGTTGCCGCCCTTTCAGGATATAGAAAAAAAATGTATACACTTATAGACCTATCCGAAATATGAATAATCACAGGGATATTCTTTTTTAGAAATCACCAAATTCATATAATTCAGAAATTTTTCAAAAAAGAAGTTTGATAAAAATTATATTTTATGTAATATAAAAAGGTTTAATTTGTTTCAATTCAAGTAATCATATAAAATAAAATAATAGTGAAAGAAAAACAAATTTTACGTGTCTATGTGAATAGAAACCCTAAACTTTAATCTCAGAATCCCTAACAATTTTGGAGGACAAATGGAATTATCAGGCAATTCATTTAAAACACTCAAAGAATCATGTTTGGCTTATGTATGGGCATGGGCCGTGATGGCTATCTTCGTTTGCTCAGTACCGGTATCCAAAGCTGCGGAACTATCTGTATGCGCAGATAATTGTTCATACTCACGTATACAGGATGCGATAGATAATGCGGAACAAAACGACATTATTAAAGTGGCGACCGGACGATATGAAGAAAATGTTTTTATTGGAGATTATTGGATAATTCCGCCCGATGGCGGCCCTTTGACAATCAATCCCAATCCCAAAAAACTGACACATGTGGTTCATCTGGTCGGTGCAAATGCAGATGTGTATTCAAAAGGTACAAATGATCGGGAGAATGAATCGGTGATTGTCGGGCAGGTTTTTATTAATACCCTTGGGAATGGCGTTACTCTTAATGGTTTTATCATAGACAGCACCAATGTTTTGCCATATATTAATGAAAGCAATCGCATCGCCAAATCCGCTATAATGGTTGCCAGCGGCCCTTCATCAGAAATTCGGTGCAACATTGTCAAAAATGCCCGCCGGTTTGGGATTCGAAATGGATATATTAATGGAGAAGCTCCGGATACAAAAATTGTCAATAACAGAATTATTGATGCCCACGATGCTGCGATCTTGAATCATGTTGGCAATGACAATGTTTATATCATTGAAAATGAGATTGACCAACGCAATGACATCTCAGCTGATGGCATACTGTGTTTGAAATATGGAGATGTTGTTTCCAGTCATACGATAATTCAGAAAAATTTCATTAATGGGGGAAATATTGGTATTCTCAATGATTCTGGTCCAAATTCCCAAATTCTTCAAAATAACATTCAAGAAACCAAAAGCTTTGCCATATTGACCAGAGCAAGTGCATTAATCAGTGAAAATATTGTATCACATTGTAAAGATGGTATTCGTACCGAATACCCCGGCAATGGAGAATCGAATCGCGTTGAAATTACAGGGAATACAATATCATACATTGATTTCAGCGGGATCAATGTTTGTGGCGCGCATACATTTGTTTCAGAAAATAGTTTGAGCCACTGTAATATCAAAGCAGAAAATGAAGACACACCAGACTATGATTATGCCGCAATTCATGTTGAAGCACAGGGGTATAATTCAAGCCATTCTATTATTATCGATAATACAGTTTCTGATAGTGGCAATGGTATTCAGGTTTGGGCAGATTATGTCACAGTGTATGGAAATACATTTGAAAATTTCGGGGCATCCAGTAGTTATCCCTTTACAAAGGTGGCAAACAATCGCCTGTATGTGAATTCACCCATTCTCATTGGCTCTAATTTTGGTGACCCACAAGAAGATTTCGATCCGGTGGGGCTCACGATTGATCAACCAGATGTGACTGTCTTTTATAGCGACGATCTCAATCAACCGCCAACAATTGAAAATCAATCAGAGGAGCATTACCTGATCGAACAAAATACTATTTTAAACATGCAATTTAGTCTGTCAGATGCAAAACAACCCACAATCACTTTTACATTGACTACTGATCCGGATATTGTTGCCATTTCAGCAGTAAATTCCACAAATCAAATTGAACAGGTGGGGGCAGATCAATATCAGGTGATGCTTGATCATGAGCAAGCAACTATTACTCTTGTGATTACAACCCTGGCGGACATGTTTGGTCCGGCTAAAATTTCGTGTAAAGCAGATGATCTTTTAAATACGTATAAATCCACAAGTGAATCGTTATTATATACAGTCTTAGTTATTTCAAAACCAGTTCTCACAGATATACCGGATCAAACCATAAATGAAGGTGATGCATTTACAATAATCAACCTGGATAGTTTTATTACAGATGAAGATAACAGCTATACAGATATTTCATGGACCTATTCCGGGCAATCATTACTTACTGTTGATATTTCTCAAAATCGAGAGGTAACAATAACAACACCTGATGACAATTGGAGTGGAAATGGAATCATAACGTTCACTGCAACTGATCCTTCAGGCTTTACTGCCAGTGATGCGGCATCATTTACAGTAAATGCTGTCAATGATCCACCTGTTCTATCTACAATCCCTGGTCAAACAATTGATGAAGACAAATCGTTTACTGTTATCACATTGAATGACTTTGTCACAGATATTGATAACGATGTATCAACAATTATCTGGAATGCAACTGCACAAGAAAATTTACAGGTATCAATTGAAAATGCCATTGCCACCATTACAATTAATGAAACGCATTGGTCTGGCAATGGAAGTATTACATTTACCGCAACCGACCCGGGCGGATTGTCTGATTATACTGTTGTTTCATTTTGTGTAAATCCGGTTAATGATCCGCCTGTTGTCTCTGAGATGATGGATCAAACCATTGATGAAGGCCAATCTTTCACCCCCATTCAGTTGGATGAACATGTTGATGATGTTGAAGATGAAGATCACGAAATTTTGTGGTCATGTGCCTGCGGCGAAAATTTGACTGTGACGATTTTCAATCGCATTGCAAGCGTTACCAGCTTAGATGAAAACTGGAATGGCAATGAAATAATTTCCTGCACTGCAATGGATACTGAAGGCGAATCAGTGAGTATTTCTGCTACTTTCACTGTGAAACCTGTCAATGATCCGCCTGTGGTATTATCTATTTCAGATCAAACCATTGATGAAGGCCAATCATTTACCCCCATTCAGTTGGATGAACATGTTGATGATGTTGAAGATGACGATAACGAAATTTTGTGGTCATGTGCCTGCGGCGAAAATTTGACTGTGACGATTCTCAATCGCGTCGCAAGCGTTAGCAGTTTAGATGAAAACTGGAATGGCAGTGAAATTATTACCTGCACTGCAATGGATACTGAAAACGAATCAGCAAGTATTTCTGCCACTTTTACTGTACAACCTGTCAATGATCCGCCTGTGGTATTATCTATTTCAGATCAGACCATTGATGAAGGCCAATCTTTTACACCCATTCAGTTGGACGAACATGTTGATGATGTTGAAGATGAAGATCACGAAATTATGTGGTCATGTGCCTGCGGCGAAAATTTGACTGTGACGATTCTCAATCGCATTGCAAGCGTTACCAGCTTAGATGAAAACTGGAATGGCAATGAAATAATTACCTGCACTGCAATGGATACTGAAGGCGAATCAGCGAGTATTTCTGCTACTTTCGCTGTGAAACCTGTTAATGATCCGCCTGTGGTATTATCTATTTCAGATCAAGCCATTGATGAAGGCCAATCATTTACCCCCATTCAGTTGGATGAACATGTCGATGATGTTGAAGATGACGATAACGAAATTTTGTGGTCATGTGCCTGTAGCGAAAATTTGACAGTGACGATTCTCAATCGCATTGCAAGCGTTACCAGCTTAGATGAAAACTGGAATGGCAATGAAATAATTTCCTGCACTGCAATGGATACTGAAGGCGAATCAGCGAGTATTTCTGCTACTTTCACTGTGAAACCTGTCAATGATCCGCCTGTGGTATTATCTATTTCAGATCAAACCATTGATGAAGGCCAATCTTTTACACCCATTCAGTTGGACGAACATGTTGATGACGTTGAAGATGAAGATTACGAAATTATGTGGTCATGTGCCTGCGGCGAAAATTTGACTGTGACGATTCTCAATCGCATTGCAAGCGTTACCAGCTTAGATGAAAACTGGAATGGCAATGAAATTATTACCTGCACTGCAATAGATACTGAAGGCGAATCAGCAAGTATTTCTGCTACTTTTACTGTACAACCTGTCAATGATCCGCCAGTGATTTTGGCTATTTCAGATCAAACCATTGATGAAGGCCAATCATTTCCCCCCATTCAGTTGGATGAACATGTTGATGATGTTGAAGATGACGATAACGAAATTATGTGGTCATGTGCCTGCGGCGAAAATTTGACTGTGACGATTCTCAATCGCATCGCAAGCGTTAGCAGTTTAGATGAAAACTGGAATGGCAGTGAAATTATTACCTGCACTGCAATGGATACTGAAAACGAATCAGCAAGTATTTCTGCCACTTTTACTGTAGAACCTGTCAATGATCCGCCTGTGGTATTATCTATTTCAGATCAGACCATTGATGAAGGCCAATCTTTTACACCCATTCAGTTGGACGAACATGTTGATGATATTGAAGATGAAGATCACGAAATTATGTGGTCATGTGCCTGCGGCGAAAATTTGACTGTGACGATTCTCAATCACATTGCAAGCGTTACCAGTTTAGATGAAAACTGGAATGGCAATGAAATAATTACCTGCACTGCAATGGATACTGAAGGCGAATCAGCGAGTATTTCTGCTACTTTCACTGTTAAACCTGTCAATGATCCGCCTGTGGTATTATCTATTTCAGATCAAACCATTGATGAAGGCCAATCATTTACACCCATTCAGTTGGACGACCATGTTGATGATGTTGAAGATGACGATAACGAAATTATGTGGTCATGTGCCTGCGGCGAAAATTTGACAGTTACGATTCTCAATCGCGTCGCAAGCGTTACCAGCTTAGATGAAAACTGGAACGGCAATGAAATAATTACCTGCACAGCAATGGATACTGAGGGCGAATCAGCGAGTATTTCTGCCACTTTTACAGTAACTCCTGTCAATGATCTGCCTGTGATAACCTCTATTTCAGATCAAACCATTGACGAAGGACAATCTTTGACAATCACATCAGATATGATCCAGGCCGAAGATATTGAAGACAATAATGCGTTAGTTCTTATTGTCAGGCATTTTACCAATCATGGAACATTGTATGTCAATGATGCACCAGTGAATGCTGACAATCCAGAGTTTGAACTCAGTCAAATTACAGATGGCCTTGTAATATATCAGCATGATGGCGGACAAAACATTGAAGACAGTTTCACGTTTATTGCCAGAGACACTGACAATGGTGAAAGCGAATCAAAAGATTTTGTCATTAACATTCAAACTATAAACGATCCCCCAATATTGCCGGAACCATCAGATATCACTGTTACTGAAGCCTGCTCCATAACAATTACAAAAGCCATTTTCCAGGCATCTGATGAAGAATCCATCAATGACAAATTGAATTATCAATTACAAACAGCACCTGAACATGGTTCAATCCATAATAATGGGATCACGCTGACTGTACAGGATATGTTTACCCATCAAGATGTAATTGACCATAAGATTGTTTATGTTCATAATGGGGATGAAAACAATGCGGATGAATTTTCATTTACCCTGTCTGATGAAGAAGAATTAACCATTGGTCCTTTTGATTTGAATATCCATATTATCCCGGTTAACGATCCGCCAACAATCGACAGTAATATTGGCATAACTGTGAATGAAGATGCCTTTATTACGATTACCTCAGAGTACTTGTTTATCAAAGACCCTGACACTCTGAACAATTTGATTGAATTCACCCTAACCAGACTTCCTGACAATGGTACACTGAGTCTCCTCAATATACCATTTACTGACGTCGAACAAACATTTACGCAAGACGATATTGACAATAACAAATTACGTTACAAACATGATGGCAGTGAAACCACCGAAGATGCTTTTCGATTTAAGATCATGGATGATGGCAACAATACAATTGATTCTACACGCTTTGTCATTACAATTCTTGGTGTAAATGACCCGCCTGTTGCAGAGAATTTTTTAAATGAATCGACTGATGAGGATACCATCTTGACAGGACAGTTGAGTTACACTGATAATGAAAACTTTCCCTGTACATACCATTTAGTCAGCCCCCCATCCAAAGGGTCGGTTACGATTAATAAAACAAGTGGCATCTTTATCTATACACCAGATGAAAACAAAAATGGGGAGGATTCTTTTACATATCAGGTAAAAGATGAAAGTGAGACATCAGAGCCGGCCACTGTGAATATTCAAATCATTGCGAAAAATGATCCACCATTGATTGCAAACAATGGCATAACCCTATCTGAGGATGAGACTGTCTCAATTACGACAGCTCATTTGTCTGCAAGCGATCCAGATAATAATCTCCATGAAGTTAAATTCCAAATAGTCAACTTACCTGTTCATGGTGCTTTATTTCATGAATCAACGCCTTTCACCAAAAGACAGGTTTTTACACTGGCAGACATTCAATCTGACTCAATTCGTTATCAACATGATGACAGTGAAACACAATCAGATACGTTTACGTTCAATATTACTGATGGCACATATACTTCAACAACTCATACGTTTTTCTTTGTGATTATGCCGGTGAATGATCCACCGGTAGCGGATAATTTCGATAATGAATCAACCAATGAAGATTCAATGCTTGAAGGGCAATTGACCTATGACGATTCTGAAAATTACACATGTACATTTCATCTGATCAATCCCCCCTCAAAAGGATCTGTCGTTATTGATCAAATATCAGGACGTTATACATATACGCCAGATAATAACGTAAATGAATACGATTCATTTACCTATCAAGTAAAAGATGAAGAATTATTATCGAATGCTGCCACTGTCAGTATTCATATTACGCCAGTAAATGATCCACCGCAGATTATGAATAAGGGCATTACATTGTTGGAGGGCGGATCAGTTGCAATTACAGCAGATTATCTCGCAGCAAGTGATGTGGATAACCAAAACCATGAAATTATATTTCAGATCGAACAGTTACCATTTAATGGCAGATTGTTCATTGATGAAGCCCCTTTCACAGGTGACCAGAGATTTACGATGGACGATATTTTATCCAATTACATCCGCTATAAACATGATGACAGCGAAACAAAATCAGATTCATTTCTTTTTAATGTAACAGATGGCATAAGTCTTTCTGAAAGCCAGACTTTTTCACTGGTTGTCACGCCTGTCAATGAAAAACCAACTGTCGCTGACATCGTAGGGAATATCAATGAAGACAGTGTGTTTATCAGCCAGTTTCAGTTCAACGATCCGGAAAACCTTGAATGTACCTTTAGCGTTCACAGTCAACCATCAAATGGCAGCATCCAGTTGAAAGGTTATACATTTACCTATCATCCTGATACCAATTTTTATGGAATAGATGCATTCACATATCAAGTGCATGATAATGGTGGATTGGTATCAGAACCCGGAACAGTTACGATAAATGTTGTATCTGTTAATGATCCACCAGAAATAAATGACGTTCCATCGAATATTTCACTCAATGAAGGTACTGATCTCAAAATCACCAGCAATATTTTATCTGCAACCGATCCAGATAACATGATTTATTATCAACTGGCTCAACTTCCCCTTCATGGTAAAATTTCAAAGAATGGCAATAATTTGACATTGGATGAGACATTCTTCCAGTCAGACATTGACAATGCAATGATTATTTATTCCCATGATGGTTTCGAAAACACAAGCGATTCTTTTTATGTTGTTGTACAGGATGCTGATGGCCTAAAAGATAGCACAATGATTTCACTGACTATCATCGGTGTAAACGATCCACCAGTTGCAAACAACATTGGTAATATTCAACTTGATGAGGATTATGTTATGGAAGGCCAATTAAGTTATAGTGATCCGGAAAACAATACCTGCACGTATCATCAAGCGACAGCACCATCGAACGGCACAGTCATCATTGATGAAAGGACTGGTGTATTCAGCTATACACCCAGACAAAATTATAATGGTAGTGATTCCTTTACTTACTTTGTAAAAGATTCTGAAAACAGCCAGTCACAAGCTGCAACAGTATCGTTTGTCATTAAATCGGTGAATGATTTACCCATGATTCAGGACATGGATGATATTTATCTTGAAATGAATGAATCATCAGATAAGATTTCATACTCAGTCACTGATATCGAAACACCTGATGAATTCCTGATTATTCAGATTCTACCTACTGATCCCAATTTAATTGAAATTACGAATAATGACACAAACAGCCATACATTCGTGATAACACCAAAGAAAGACAAGACAGGAACAGCAAGGGTTATGATTTCGATAACAGATGAAAACTATGACACTTCAAAAACGAGCTTTTCTGTCTTTGTCACTTACAAAGATACAATCGCACCTGTTATTACTTTGAAAGGAGATCCCCTGATCAATCTTGAAAAAGAAACAGAATTTATTGATCCCGGCGCAATTGCAAAAGATAATGGCCTTGAATTTGATGCAATTGCCGACTATAGCAATTTCAATAAAAATCAGCCCGGTATATATCATATTAAATATACTTTTACTGATTTGGCGGGTAATGTAGCCATTCCTGTATATCGAACAGTAAATGTTTATGAAATCAAAACAATGACTGTTACAGGAAAAGTACATGCTGATGGGATTCCACTGACAAATGTTACAGTTACAGACAGAAATGCTTCCTTTACAGTTGTTACCGATGAAGAAGGTGTTTTCACTTATACCGGCCTGAAACAAACCGGTGAAATGTATTATCTGATATTCTCTCGTGAAGGCTATGAACCTGTCACAAAGAAATTTTCAGGGTACAGTCCCTATGATAACCAAAGCCTTCAGAATATCCAGATGCTATTGTCTGAAAACCAGGATATATTCAAATTTATCGGCCTGTGTACAAGTTTTCGTACAAAGCAACCCTTAAATGATGTTCAGATTGATTTGTTTGCATCTGGTACATCCGAACCATTGACAGCAACCACCCATTCCAATGAAATGGGGCAATACACAATTGCAATTGATATTAATTCAATACAATTACCATCAATAATAACACTTAAAACGATCAAGCAGGGCTATCAGACACACATTGTTGAGATCAGTACGGATGATTTTATTAATGAATTTTCTTCCATTACCCACAATTTTGAAATCCCCAAACTGACCAGATTAATGATTGACATGCCTGTCAGCAGAGCAGAACATTTTCTGGCAAAAGAGATTGACGCTGTAACAATTACTGTTCGGGCTTTCCCAGATTTTTCACATGCGGCAAATGAATTCTGCATTGCCGAACCAGACATATTGTCACGTTATAATGCAAATGAAAAAGCGTATATTATTCGTTATTCCCCATACCAATCTTTTTCAATGACATTTCTGGCTGATACCACCGAAGATCTGAGAATTCATACTGGATATCAACGCACCAGACAGATTTACTTTACAGAAATCCCTGAAGCGATTTCATATACAGCAACAGCAAGTAAGGGATTGACAGTTACAAAAGGTAAACCTGTTGTAATAAAAAGTATTGATACACGATCAAAAACATTGCTGGAAATTCCAGTTGAAAATGGCTTTGATCCCGAACAATTACCAGAAACGATTGATTTTACCATTCAGGAATATGATGACTATTCCCTGGTTGAAGGTAAAATAGTTGCTGTGGATATTCAAGATGATCAAGGTAATAAACTGGGCGATATCGAGAACAACCCATTGAAAAAGATATATATCGAAATGGGATATCCCGCATCAGTAACTAAAGATGATTTGCTTGATGGCAGATTTCTTATTTTACATGCTGACTCTGCCGCTGAAATATTCGAAGGCAAAAATGTACCCAATGTACCGACCAGTCAAATTGATAATGATAAAACAACTGACGATAAAGTAAGATTCTGGGTTCACAATTTGAGTGCCTTTGCCATTCAAGAAGCAATTGTACCGGAAACGCCGCCTTCACGTGAATTGCCGCATCCACCTTCAAATTGTTTTATTCAATCTGCCAATCATACAGCATATTCCATTGGATGGTTGTTGAACCTGCTGAGCATTGGTGCCATTACAGGAGTTTTAATGATGAAATTGTCGAAACGTTCAAAACAAATACTTCCAACGATTATCGGTCTGTTTTTTTGTATATCAATTGTATTGCCTCATCTGGCAGTTGCTCAAATGCAGACCAACAAAGTCATGTTCAGCCTTATGCCTGGTGGAATGGTTTTTGAAAAAAATAAAAACATTGGAGATGGCCCTGTTTTTGCCCTTGGCCTGGGGTATTCGTTCACACCTCGTCTGGAGGCTGAATTAATGGCCATGTATGGTCAACATAATGTCAGTTACTGGGATGAAAACAAACAAGTTGCCGATTATGAAAAGTCAGGCAGCTTGACTTACAATATGAATATTCATTATCATCTCACAGCCAGTAAAATTTTTATCCCTTATTTTGGCCTGGGAATTGGAAGCATGAATTTTGAATCTGATGCAATTGACGACAACAATGCTGTAAGAATGAACTATGGCCTGGGGGCAAAATATTTTTTAGATGAAAGCATCGCTTTACGCGGCGATGTGTATCATATTTTTTCTTTGGATGATCCGGACAATCAATTTGTCTGTACGGTGGGTTTGACATTACAACTGGGCGCGAAACCCATTCCCAAAGTTAAACCAGTCACAGGGCCTGACAAAGATGGTGATGGTATTACAGATTCAAAAGATGAATGCCCGGATACACCTGCCAACCTCGTGGTTAATCGTGTGGGATGTCCCAAAGACAGTGATATGGATGGCGTTTATGACAATATGGATGAATGCCCCAATACGCCAGATCATGTTATTGTAGATCGTGCCGGATGCCCCAAAGATTCAGATCTGGATGGTGTTTACGATCACCTGGATCAATGCCCGGATACACCTAAACAATTTGATGTCAACCCAATGGGCTGTCCGCCGGACAAAGACAAGGATGCTGTACCAGATTACAAAGACGCCTGTCCCGACACACCGCCCAATACACCGGTTGATCACAATGGGTGTCCCAATGATCATGATAGCGATGGTGTGCTGGACAGCAATGATAATTGTCCGAATACGCCCAAAAATACACGTGTTGATAAAATTGGCTGCCCGATCATCCTGGATCATGACAATGATGGCATTCCAGATTCCAAAGATCAATGTCCTGATACAAAACCAGGGGTACCTGTCGATCATAATGGCTGCCAGCGCGTTGTTAAAAAACAGATTTGTCTGCCTTTTGCCGTTCAGGTCAGCAGCTATCCGGAACGTCAAAAAGCTCATCAAGTTGCTATGAAATACCGCAAAAAGGGAGATCCGCTCTTTGTTTCAATGCGTAAGTCTGGAAATCAATCGATATTCGGTATATTTTATGGCGTATATCACACACAAGGTGAGGCTGAAAATGCTGTGATTAAACTCAAACAACGTAAATTCAAAAAAGTCATTTTGATGAATTTACCCTATGCCATACATGTAGAACCAAATGAAATGTTTATTGATGATGCAATTGTGAAAAATCAATTGATCAAGCGTGGATATTCGCCTTATGAAGTTCGTGCTGATGATGCAGTTAAATGTTATGTTGGTGCTTATGTCAATGCGCAGGATGCAACATCGATTGTAAATATATTGATCACTGATGGTTTTAAGGCCACAATTGAAAAACGATGTATTGAAAAAACCGATGCCATTCAACCTGTTCAATCCGGTGTCAGTATACCAGAGAAAGATCAGGATCATGATGGGGTGCCTGATAGTAAAGACAGATGCCCTGATACGATAATGGGTTCAAAAATTGATGCGCATGGATGCCAGATCATGGAAAGTGAGCTGATACAATTGCCCTATGCCGTCCAGGTAAGTAGTTATCCCACACGAAAACAGGCTCATGACGTTGCCAGGAAATACAGAAAAAAAGGCGAACCTTTGTTTGCATCAATGATACAATCAACAGATAAAAAAGTTTACAGCATTTTTTATGGTGTTTATGAGTCGACATCTGAAGCTGACAGCGTTGCGCACAACTTGAAACGTCGTCATTTCAAAGATGTCATGCGCCTCAAACTACCCTTCGCCATTCTCGTTCAGCCCAATACAGTCTATGTTGATATTGACACAGTTCGTAACCGATTGAATGAAAAAGGCTTTATTGCTTATCAGCTCATTGGAAGTAATGAGACAAAATACTATGTGGGGGCTTATCCCAACGCAGAATTGGCCCAAAAAGAAGCCGAAATTTTAATGAATGAAGGCTTTGACGCCAGAGTAGAAAAAAGAGCCATTTCACGTCAACCAGAAAAACCAAAAGATTTGCCTTATGTTTTATTAATCAGTGCGTATGCTGACCAGGCAAAATCGTTTGAGGTTGCAAAATATTACAGAAAAAAGGGGGATCCCACATTTAACTCATACACTGATGTGCCTGGTACAGATAAAGATTACGAAATTTACTATGGCTATTATCAGACATTTCAGGAAACAAGCAGTGTTATCGAAACCTTGAAAAAAAGACGATTTCGTCAATTTGACCTCAAGAATAAACCCTATGCCATTTGTGTGGGGATTGTCGATCAACTTCATGATTTGAAAAAGTTGGAAGCGCGATTGTCTCAAAAAGGTTATCTTAGCTACGCTATTCCAGTATACGACCGACCAGATTTACTAAAAATCTATGTTGGTGCTTTTAAATCGAACGCTGATGCAAAAGCCTGCTTCCAAAAAATGAAAGCAGATGGTTTTATGCCAACAATTGTCCTTAGATCTGACAAAAGAAGTGATACTGGCAAGCTTGAACCGCAACCAACTCTCATTGATTCTGACCATGATGGTATTTCAGATGATTTAGACAAATGCCCTGATACGCCGCTAAATACTTTGATTACACCTGATGGTTGTCCCAAACTATTGCCGAAGAAAGTTTCTGTTCCAACGCAAGACCGAAATGAATATCCATATACGATTCAAATCAATGCATATCCGAATAAGGCCAAAGCAATTGATATTATTCGCAAGTTTAGAAAAAAAGGGGATCCCATGTACATGTCATACATAAAAATGTCAGCGTCAGAGGATTCTTATGGTATTTTTTATGGATATTATCAAACCTTTGAAGATGTCAAAAAAGTTGCGGCTCAGTTAAAAGCCAGGCTTTTTCGTCGTGTAGATATTCTCAAGATGCCCTATACCATTCAATTGGGAATTTTTGAAAAAACTGACAAAATTGATACATTGGAAACCAGCCTGTATAAAAAAGGCTATGCCAGCTACAGACTTTTTCATCGCGCAGGTGAAGGAAACATTCAAATCTTGATTGGTGCTTATAAAACTGAAAATGGTGCTCAGCAATTAAAAGAATTATTAACTTCTGAAGGTTTTGATGCCAAAATAGTCAAACGTATCGGCGCACCGGCAGCGCAACCAGAAATCCCGCTACTGACTGTTCTTCAAGATAAAGATAAGGATGGTATTTTAGATGAAGTAGACCAATGCCCAGACACAGTGACTGGAGATATGGTGAATCAGGATGGTTGTTCTATTGCACAAATCAGCGAACAGGATTTTGATACGAAGCCTTTATTTGTACCGCTTGTGTCATCAATAAAAAGCTCGGAAACTGAGGTTTTTTATCCCTATACCATTCGGGTCAGTTCTTACAAGGAGCGGGAAGCTGCCAATCAAATTGTAATCAAATTTCGCCAAAAGGGGGACTCTATGTTTACATCGTATGGACAGACAAAAGATGGCACACCTGTTCACGATGTATTTTTTGGTTTTTATCGCAATTTCGAAGAATCACAAATGGCGGCATTGGCATTGGAAAGACGACATTTCAAGAATATCGAAATGATTAAAATGCCATATGCCATTCAGATGGGCGTTTTTGATTCCTATACCGATCTGGTAAAGAAAGAAAATGAACTTATGTCCAACGGATATCTGACATACAGTGTTCCGGATCGTAAGGATGATAGTAATATCCGTTTGCTGATAGGCGCATATCCAACCGAAAAAGCGGCTGAAAAGTTTGTTGAAGAATTAAAAGCCAATGGTTTTTCTTCGGTTATCGTCAAACGTTGATTCATAGAAGATCTGCTAGAAAAAAGGTGTTTTACGTTAATTTCGTAACTCATTGATATTTCTTTTGATCACTTTAACAACATGTGAGACATATTGCTTTAGAATTTACCAATATAACCTTGAAAAACAACCTCCCATTTGTGCGAATAGCTTGAAAATGTTCCCATGATTCTGTTCTGTTTTTCCAGCCAATTTTTCTTTTGGCAATATCCCTTCGCTTTTTGTATAAGTGGGATTTTTTAGGTATTTTCTCCAAAAATAATGGCATGAAAATTGTATATAAACTTCATGATCGTCTATAATATTGGCAAGATCATCATTTACTTGCCATAGACTAATAAAATCATAGATAACATATTGATAATCATATTATTATAGCCTGATAAAATATTTAATTTATTATATCAGACGCATTTTAGTATGTAAATTTTATGATATACTTTTATAGTATAATCAATATGTTATATATTTTTTTATAAGAGACAGCCATGTTTTTTGTCAATAAAAAGAAAGGATTTTAAATTATTATGAATTATTTAGTTTGTCGTAAATTAAAAGGAAATCTTAATGTACAAATACATAAGATGAATACGTTTGTTTTATTTTGTATTATCACTTGCTTGATATCCAGTTGTTCGCAGATGAATACATTACAACAAGGAGTTACAAGCATTCATGAAACACTAAAAGATAAGGCTGCTTCATTAGAAACTAAAAAACAACAAGAAAATAAATCTGAGAATCAAAACAATAATGATCAAAAAAATAATGACCAAAAAAATGATCAAGCAGATACCCAGGCATCAAATGAGGGGCAATCAACTGTACAAATGAAAGCCGGTGGAAAAAAATCATCTGTAATTAGAAGCCTGGGGGGAATTTCTATGTTAACCAGAGATTCTGAACCAGAGATAGAAATGGAAACAGGAAAATCGTTTGAAGTACCAATGAAAACAATTGTGAAATATGCTGAATTTGCAGAAATAGTCGGTAAACCTGACGACCAGATTAATACATATTTTGAGCAGTTTGCCTATAAAGAATTTCAGATTAAAGAGCTTTCGGATTATGCTTTAAAATATTTGATGTTTGAGAATGATACGTGTCGATTTATCGTAATCAGAGGGACAAAAAATATTTCAAATGCTGTTACTGATATTCTGGCAATACCATGGTATGATACAGGATTAAAAATCTGGATGCACTCCGGATTTAGAAATGCAAGTAGTGCATTGTTCAAACAGTTAGAAACTGATGGTATCGACAAAAATAAAAAATATATTATCATTGGGCACTCTCTTGGTGGAGCAATTGCGAGTATTTTAGGTATACATTTTTATAGAAATGACTATAAATTAGATAAAATTGTTACTTTTGGTCAACCCAAATTTACAGATGAAAAAGGAGCGCATAAGTATAGAATGTTGCCAGTTATTAGAGTTGTCGGAAGTCAGGATATTATAACAATTTTACCGCCAACGACTGATGTTGTTATTTTTAGTCATTTAGGACTTAAAATTCACCTTGACAAAAGTAATCTTCAGTATGAAAAAGTTGGAAGTGCAAGTAATTATAAGGACGATGTTGTCTTACCTCGGAATCCAGACTTTATGTTATTATTCCAAGCATATACGCATCGTATGGAAGCATATCTTGAAAAACTGAATGCTCACAATGAAAAAACTATCAAAATCGATTTTGAAAATAAACATAATTGGTTATCTAAAAAACCTGATCCTGAAACCTAAAAAAGTATGGAACTTATTATTTAGAAGTTTCCCAAAAATTCTTTAATAATAAGTTCCCCATTTTAATAGATAGCATTCCTTGTTTGCTTTTTCATAAGATAATAGGAGATTGTATGAGTAAACCTGTTTATAAGGTTGTTTTTGTTGAAATCGAAGATAAAGATAAATATTCTAAAAATATTGATTTGTTGGCAGAAAAATTCAATTTAAATCGAGATAAATTTGAAAAACTTTTTTCAAGTAAAAATCAAACGATAAAACAAGGATTATCTCTAGATAAGGCTCTTAAGATAAATGAGCTGTTTCGCAAATATGGTATCAATTGTCGTGTTGATCCTGAAGAAGAAATATTTAATCTTTTGAAGGATGAAACAGGACATTACGATGACTCTGAGCTAACTCAGAAGGCTGATCTCATAAAATATTTTCCACCAAGCCTGCCTTCATTAATTTTCAAGAAATTTAACCTGTCATGGTATTCTTTTACCATATGCCTTGGGATTATTTTGATATTTTTTTCGTTTATCAGTCATCAGTGTTCTTATTATCGAATCACTCCACGTGTGATAAAAAATATGAAAAAAGAAAAAGTAGATCCTCACATAATAGAAATAATAGAAAATACATATAATCACCAGTACAAAGACGATAAGGATATGATATCGGTTTTAGAAAAGTTTAATGATAAAAAATTCACACCACTACAACGTTTATGGTTATATCAATACGCTCATTATGGTGCTGTGTTTCGAATGACAAACGCACTTTTTGAAGAGTTTATTTCAAAGGTTAATGTTCAAAATCATGAAAATATAGTAGAATTTCTTGGAAGTGAATATTCTGATGAAGAAGAATTCATTAATAGTTTAAAAACTATTTTTGGGATTAGTGGAATCGTTACATATCAGTCACTTGCTTCTGATATTGCGTATAAATATGCCAGATATAAAATTAATAAAAAATTGATATCACAATTAAAATATGGTCCTGACTTTGATAATATCATAAGGCGTACTAAATGGATTAGGGGCGAAACATATCTGATAGGAGGCTACTTCCTTGATGCATTACGCCCTGTACTGGGAAATTTACTTACAGCTAAAGAAGAAAAAAAAATACTCATATCATCAATCGTTTTTAGAGACTTTTCCACTTGGAATATCAAAGATACAATTTTTCAAATAACGCAAATGCCTGTTTTAATAGTTTATATAGTAATTTTTTGGCCATTTTTTAGAAATCTTTTTGCAGGTGTTTTACTGTCTTATCGTTCAATGCTTTCAATGAATCAAAATAATTTTAATTCAATGATCCACAAATTAATGACGCCAAACTATAATCGAGAAGCCTTATTATTTATAATGGGTGCCATGATTGGATATTTAATTTTCCAACCCTGGATTTATGGCTTTTCATTAATAACGTTATATTTATTTTTGGTGGAAGGAATTTTGTTTGGTTTTGCATTATGGTACATATTTAAATTGTCATCCTGTTTAGTTTTATTAAAAAAAATAAACCATATGCCTTTAACAATGAATATATTTAAACCACTTGCTTTAGAATCTGTTGCACAATGGAGTTTTGGTATCACTTTATTTGTCATTGGGTTGGTGACCTTAAGTTCCTGGACAACAATAAATTCAGATAATCGGCATCATGTTCTGTATACCTTTTTGCTTTGGGGTAATATCTTTGTGTTTTATTTGAGCATGTGGGGAACACATCGTGCAATGAAAAGAGCAAAAAATAAAGAACTGAAAGATATTGGGGAACAATTGGAAATTGTCTATGTTGAGATGAAAAAGAGAATTCATAAAAACGAGCTGGATGTTGTTGATAAATTAACAAATGTTGTAACAAACATTCTCGCCTATGAAAGAAGAATTAAAGAAGCACCTGTTTGGCCACATAATTTTTCAACTTTAAGAAAGGTTATCGCGTCAATTTTATTACCCATTATTATTTCATATAAAGATAAAATTGCTTCAACCTTAGAAGATCTGGCCTTGTTTTTTGAAATAATTTAAGTCTAAACTCTAAACAATCCTTCGTTTATTGTGTGCTGTGAAAAACACGTCACAAACTGTTTTATGTCAGCAACAGGTATGTCGTGGTTGCTGACCAGCTGATTTACTTTTTTTAATAACGAATGATTGTTAGAAAAAAGGTGTTTTACGTTGATTTCGTAACAAATTGATATTCCTTTTGATCACTTTAACAACATCATTGACAATTGCTTTTTCCCGTGAAGTGGCCGCAATTATTTTTTTTTTCTCATCGCAGGGATAAAGTGTTTCAACAAAGCGGGTTTGTTGTTCAAGGGCACGTTCTTCGATAGTGCCTTTTTTTTCATAATCAGTCGGGTATATGGGTTTATCAAAGCGAATGATCCATTTGGATGGTAATGGCAGCGCGCCCAACAGGCCCAATAAGGGAAATGTAAATGTGATGGGAATAAATGGAAATCCGAAAAAATCTCCCAGTTTATGGTTTTTATAAACAACCGGATATATTTCTTCAGATCCAACGACTGATGTGGGAATCAACGGCTTGTTCGTATGAATGGCCAATCGTGCAAAACCACCGGTGCCGAAAGACTCCAGTTGATATCTACGGGTATAATTTTTTCCAACGCCTTTTGTACCCTCAGGGCATACTATAATAATTTGATCTTCAGTCAATAAACGCTTTGCATTTGTCCAACTGGCCAGAACATTACCTGTACGCCAATAGATATCACCAACAAATGGTGTCCATGTTAAAAAATCAGCCATTAATGCCCATGCAATGCGATTGGTTCGAGAACGTCTGTAAACAGCCTGTTTGATCATTAATACATCCAGTGCAATCGTTCCGGCATGATTCATTACAATCATGGCTCCACCTTCATCTGGAATGTTTTCAATGCCTTGCACATCTATTCGCCAATAATATCCGGCAAAAAAATCCAATACTTTCATTGCACGTTCATGATATGCTGGATCAAAACCATAGCCATCAATCATATTGCCTCCTTGTCATTCACTCTTCAAAAAAATTTTGTATCGTTTCAGGTTCTATCTAAAACATTCCTGACAACCTTGCCAAGTTCATATTTGGACATGGGTTTCATGATAAAGTCCTTAATCGGCGTCCTTGCAAAAATCAGTTCTCTGGGAAGACCTGATAAATAAACGTACATGGCTTTGTCTGTTGGATGGCATCATCCATCGTTACTTTTAATAGATACCAATTTTGTTCAATGCCCAGTGAATAAAAAATATTAATCTATGCATTGATTATTGTCAACAACGTTCAATCCGAAAGGCTCATAGCCAGAAAAAAAAAATGGTCAGATTTATCGAACCTCTTATGAAGTAAATGTTCGCGTGGCAACCTGGAAATTAGTTTATTGCGAAGGATAGCATTATAAGGTTATAAAAAAATTCATCTTTTTATTATTTTTTGTTGAACATGTCACGCAAAAAATGTTATAAAAAAATAATTCTAAAGAAACCCCGAACAATAAGTACCCCATTTCAGAAAGAATTAATACTTTCTGAAATGGGGTACTTATTTTTCAATGTTTCCTTAGTAATCAGAAATTCATGAGAAAAATATCAAAAAATTCGTATCATTAAGGAGGATACAATGAAAAAACTGTTGTATTTCGTAACAAGTCTTTTGGTAAGTATCACGCTGTTAACCAGTGCTGCTCATGCACAACAAAATATTTATACCATTGGGGTTGAGGCCCAAAAGTATTATCCCCAGTATGACAATGAAAATGGCACGGAATATTTTGGTCTGGCGCGTGATCTATTGGACATGTTTGCCAAAGAAAAAAAATATCAGTTTGTGTATAAAATTAGACCTGTGAAACGACTTTTTCACGAATTTGTTGAAAAGAACGCTTATGATTTTAAATACCCGGACAATCCTTACTGGCAGTCAGACATGAAAAAAGGTAAGAAAATTGTTTATAGTGATTCTGTCGTAAAATACATTGATGGTGTTATGGTGCTGGCTGAAAATAAAGCCATGGATGTTTCAAAGTTTAAATCACTGGGAACTGTTCGCGGATTTACGGCCTATCCTTTTTTAGATCTTATTGCTCAGAAAAAAGTTAGATTATCCGAAAACAATAATTTTATTTCGCTGCTGAAACAGGTACTGGTCAAACGAATTGATGGCGCATATTCCAACGTATCTGTTGCACGTTATAATTTAGAAGAAAATCTGAAAAAACCAGATGCGATTGTTTTCAATCCCAACTTGCCGCATATTAAAGATTCGTATTATTTGTCATCAATTGCATATCCGAATGTCATATCCGAATTTAATGCCTTTTTAAAAGATAAAAAAGCGCAGATAGTCCAGTTGAAAAGGAAATACAACGTAGGACTTATGGATGAATAATTCTTAAAGGAAAATGAGGGACGTTCCCTGTGGTCTAATAAATGATCAAGGAACGTCCCTGATAAATTTATCTTCTTCAGTTCACCGGCAATTTAATCGACACTCAAATTATTTTCAAGGAACCTCAACGCCAAGAATCATCATGCCATCATTAGGCGCGTGATTACAATGAGATAAAATATCAATCATTAATAAATCCAACATATGTTCCAATGTTTTCATTCTATGTGACATTAGAATGTCATCAAAACCAACAAAATCCAACCTGTCTTTTTTCTTGGTGGATCCTGAAGGCGCAGCATTCACAACACTCATTGTATGTAAAAAAAGTCTGTCCTTCGCACGAAAATCAAAAATATGACCAACATATTGTTGAGACTCATTTTCTCCCAATAGAAAACTTTCCCCCATTATGGCCCGAACCATTGGTAAATTACTTTTCATAAAGATTACAGGCGGATGTCCGGCAGTAATTATATTTCCAGTACCTTTATTAAAATTTAAATGAAGATAAGTGACAGATACATGATTTTCTGAAACATTGCTTTTGATTAACTGCGTGTTCAATGTTTCAAAAAATTTTTCTGGTGATGTACGATTTCGGACATTTTTTTGAAACAAAAATTTTGTCAGCAAACAGCAATATAGTGAAAAGAAATTTTGCCCCTTGACATTAGCCATCAGGATATCAAATCCAGCAGGATGTTTACGTACATCAATCAAATTGAAATCTGCGTGTGATGCAATCGTGCTGGTGCGGGAAATTGCCAGTTTACCTTCTTCAGTTTTACAACCTTCTGACAGTAATATTTGATACATGGCGTAAATTATGGGGCTTATAAAGTCTTCTGGAACTGGTGATTCATCATTTTTTATGGGTTGTGTTTTTTTGTCAATTACCATTGTCAGTTCATTGATCATTGGCATACATTGATGCAGTGACAGTGGCAGGACTTCTTTTTCAAGGACTTGCACAAGGTTCAAGAAAAGATTTTTATTGGTTTGGAATTGTTCCTGTGTGGATGCACCTGTTTTTCCTGTAGGAAGATCTCCCAGTACCTGTTTAATTCCTTCACTAATCTGGATTTCTGCTGATGGTGTTCTTTCTGCCTGTCGATCTTTAAATACTGCTTCTGCAAAGCTTGTATCTACAAACTTTTCCAGATCAATTAAGGTGCCGATGCCCATTTTGGAATTCATATATCGTTGAATACGATCCAAAGGTTCCAGTTCAGGAAATAAATCATTGGTTTTCACTGCATTTTTACCAGAGAGAACTTTTGACAAAATGGGTTGTTTTAATCCAAGAATTTTATTGGGGTCCAGAAATGATACCGCAATTTCAGCGGCATGTTCTGGATTGGCAGTAATATAATCACCGGATTCAACGAGCAAACGAACAAAATCATGAACAGCATCCGGATTCGATTCTATCAATTCATTGCGCATGGCGACAACACAGCAGGGATGATATTCCCATATATCGTTGGAATGAAACAGCAGGTTTGCTTTATCGGCTGCGATTGCTTTAGATCCAATGGGCTCAGCAACCATAAAGCCACATGTTTCAACATTCTCTGACATAAATTGTGTCATTTTGATCGGCGGAGCAACTTCAAAAAATAAATCCACCTTTTTATCTGTACCCGATAAGCCAGGACATAAACCGATTTCCTTGAAAAACATATGCGCCAGCATATGGTGAATAGACAACAAATGTGGAATATAGAACATTTTATTCTTAAAATAATCAATATGTCGGGATTGAATCGGAAATGATTTATTTCGAACGCTGATACTGCCATCTTTGTGCGCAAAAAGAATCAAGCGAATTGGTACTCCCGCACTGAATAAATCCATCGCGATAGGGGCCAACACAAATGCAACATCCACTTGACCCTGCTCTAGTGCTTGTAAAACAGGATTCCAACTGGTCATACAATGTGTCTTCAATGAAAAGTAGTCTGATTTCATTTTACCGGATTTCATCATGTGGTCCATTACACCAAGGGTAAGATGATCGGTAATTTGAATATGTGCAGCATTGATTTCCAGTTTACCATCTTTCAACCGCTGGCTGTAATCAACTGTTTGATTTTCGGATTCCTCATCCGCTGAATCGCCTTCAAATGCTTTTTCAATTGTTGCCCGCATTTCCGGAACCCCAAAGGGTTTTGTAATGTAATTGTTGGCACCGGCCTTAAGGGCTTTATCTATTTGTTTTTTTTCGCCCTGTGCAGTTGCCATAATAAATGGAATATGGTCAAATGCTTTTTGTTTTCTAACCCATTGCAAGAGCGCGAAACCATCTTTATTCGGCATATTCCAGTCACTGATTATAAGATCGATATCTGAATTATCAGCAAGAATATTTGTTGCAATCAGCCCATCAGCCGCTTCTAAAATTGATTGAAAGCCAATCTCTTTCAAAATTTTGATTGCCATTTTACGAACGACTTTTGCGTCTTCGACAATTAGAATTTTCAAATTAACATCGATTCCCATGTTTATTACCCCTAAGGTTTATGTTGTTGTACTCAATGGTACAGATCAGAAATTTTAGTTATCTCATTTTAGTTTAGCAATACATTATTAATTTCGATTGTTTACATATCGCAATAAATTTATTTTATCAAGATTGATTTTTTATTTTTCAAAGATTTTTTTTGATAATATTTATATTTTAATCATTCATAAAATGGTCCCATCCCTCATCAGGAAGGTTGCGCTGAACAACCGAAACAAAAGTTACTTTACAATCTCAAACAATTGTGATATAATTTTAAATTTTTAAAAATTAAATCTTTCTTTAAAATAAGGAAAATCAATGACCCATAAATTATTATCAGACAAGGTTGGACAAACGCAATTGATGCTCGGTAATGAAGCGATTGCGCGGGGTGCGATTGAGGCAGGCCTGAGTGTTGGTGCAACCTATCCTGGAACACCATCTTCTGAAATATCACTGAATTTATTTCAAATTTCCCACAAAACAGATCTATATTTTGAGTACAGCACCAATGAAAAGGTTGCCATTGAGGTTGCGGCATCTGCTGCTGCTGCCGGTGTTCGCAGCATGTGTATCATGAAACATGTAGGACTCAACGTTGCCGCTGATCCACTCATGACTCTGGCGTATCTTGGTGTTAAAGGCGGTATGGTTATTGTTACAGCAGATGATCCCATGATGTTTTCAAGCCAGAATGAACAGGATAACCGATATTACGCACTGTTAAGTGGACTTCCCATGCTGGAACCATCATCCATTGATGAAGCCCGATCCATGACAAAATATGCATTTGAGTTATCAGAACAACTCAAAGAACCGGTCATTCTGAGAACAACAACACGAATCAATCATTCTACAGGTCCAGTTAAATTGTCTGCCATTTTACCTGTTAAAAACAGTGGGCATTTCAAAAAAGATCCATTTCATCTGGTCGCAATTCCTTCGGTATCTCGGAACTTACATATTCAACTCCTCGAAAATATCAATAAAGCACAATCAATTTCCGAAGATTCAAAATGGAATACCCTTACAGGTTCAGGTAATTGGGGAGTAATGTGTAATGGGATCAGCTTTAATTATGTGACTGATGCTGTTTCTGATCTCAATATGAAAGATCAGGTCAAAATATTTCGCCTGGGCTTTTCACATCCATTGCCTGAAAAAAAAATCAAGGCATTTCTCAATACCTGTGAAAAAGTATTGATTGTTGAAGAAGGCGAGCCCTGGTTAGAAACACAAGTGAAAGCATTGGCGCAGGAAACAGGGCAAACCATTCCGATTCATGGTAAATCAGCCAATTTATTTTCTCGTTTGTTTGAGTTGGAACCGGCAAAAGTGCGGTCAGTAATTGCACAATATTTTGACGTATCAGATATAAAACAGGCACCATTAGATTTGAGTGATATACCAGAGATCCCCGGTCGTCCACCAAATTTATGTGCAGGATGTAGCCATCGCGCAACATTCTTTGCGGTAAAACAGGCTGCAAAATCATTGGATATGCCGGTGATATATCCCACAGATATTGGCTGTTATACACTGGGGGTGCTGCCACCATTAAGTATGGCCGATTATCTCATCTGTATGGGATCTTCAGTTGGAACCTCATGTGGTTTTTCAAAAGCATTGGAGAATAAGGTTGTGGCTTTTATTGGAGATTCTACATTTTTTCATTCGGGGATTCCAGGTTTAGTTAATGCAGTATTTAACAGGCATCAGTTTACATTGGTTATTCTGGACAATGGCACAACAGCAATGACTGGACATCAACCCCATCCAGGGGTGGATATGACCCAGTGGAATCTCGATGGGTACACACAGATCTCAATTGAAAATATTGTCCGTGCGCTGGGTGTATCACATGTTTCAACAGTTCGTCCTTATCAGATTAAAAAAAGTATTGAAACATTCAAGGAAGCATTTTTTTCAGATGGTGTATCTGTCGTCATCTCTCAAGAACCATGTACCTTGATCAACAAAAAACGCAAAAAACGCGCCTTTCAAGTTACAGATCGATGTAAAAATCATCGGATATGTATTCACGAATTGGCATGTCCGGCCTTTTATGTAGAAAACAATCGTGTTCAGATCAACCCTGCTCAATGTGTTGGGTGCGCAGTTTGCGCTCAGATTTGCCCTGAAAATGCAATCATACCCATAAAGGAGGCTTAATTATGAAACCCATTCGTTTGATCATCGTAGCTGTTGGCGGACAGGGAAATCTTCTGGCATCAAAAGTTCTGGGAAATGCGGCCATGTGTGCAAATGTGCCAGTTCTTATGAGTGAAATTCATGGGATGGCGCAAAGAGGCGGCGTTGTTGAATCTGCATTAATTTTTGGTGATGCACAAAGCAGCATTATTTCTGACAACGCGGCAGACATATTGCTGGGGTTTGAACCATCAGAAACACTTCGTGCATTGAATAAATGCCATGAAAAATCATGTGTGATCACAAATATGGCACCATCACCACCTTTCACTGTCAATATCGGCAAAGGAAACTATCCAGATCTTTCATCTATCAAATCATTAATTCAACAAAAAACAGCCCGATCATTTTTTCTTGATGCCACACATCTGGCGCAAGAAGCTGGAAATATCCTGTCTGTTAATATTGTTCTTTTGGGGGCACTGACTGCCACTGGAATTATTCCACTTTCCACATCACAAATGAAGGGTGCCATTTGCAATACAGTCAAAAAAGCCTTTGTTGACATTAACATAAAAGCCTTTGAACTTGGGGCAAATGCAATTACGTGAAATCTTTTTGGTTGCACGCGCTTTTCTTTTTTGTTACAAAAGCACACTTTCATAAAAGAACTGTCTGGAGAATCAATACATGGTAATTAATGATCAAAAATCAGTCATTCACCATTTAATTCAAAAAGGTGTTCAAATATACTGTCCGGAAAGTATTGAAATTGGTGATGATATCAATCCTGACCGAATATCCGGAAATGTTACCATTCATACAGGGTGTAAAATATTTGGTGAAAAAACGCTGATATTGCCTGGAACTGTCATTGGTGAAGAGGCACCAGCAACACTTAAAAATTGTTTCATTGGTAATAATGTGCATTTGAAAGGGGGCTTTTTTGAAGGGGCTGTTTTTTTAGATCATTCGCAGATGGGGTCTTGTGCCCATGTACGCAAAGGAACGATTCTTGAGGAATATGCCAGTGGTGCTCATTCAGTTGGCTTGAAACAAACAATTTTATTTCCGTTTGTGACATTGGGCAGCCTGATCAATTTTTGTGACTGTCTGATGGCTGGCGGCACAGATCGAAAGAATCATAGCGAGGTCGGCAGTTCTTACATTCATTTTAACTATACTCCCAATCAGGATAAAGCAACAGCATCATTAATTGGCGATGTTCCCAATGGGGTAATGTTAAATCAAGCACCTGTTTTTCTGGGAGGACAGGGCGGCCTGGTTGGCCCATGTCGTCTGGCTTATGGAACCATTATTGCCGCAGGAAGTATTTATCGAAAAGATATTATTAAAGAAAATCAGCTTGCGATGGATGGTGCCATGCGCCATGCAACAATCGGGTATACAAAAGGCCTGTATCAAAATATCAATCGTATTGTTGAAAACAACATTATTTATATTTCCAATCTGATAGCACTCACGCATTGGTATTATTATGTCCGCGCACTATGGAAAGCAGATTCATTCACCTCAGCATTACATAAGGGTTTATGTGAAACCATTCAGGAAGCATTTGAAGAGCGGATGAAACAATTTAAAAAGTTTTGTGACAACATGCCGGAATCAATTCGGGCCTATCAGTACTTATCCGGGCAGAACAGTGATATAATTGATACTAAAAAAAGACTATATGAAAACTGTGATCAATTAACCGATGTGTTGCGACAGGCATTACCGCCCTCATCAGACAGCAGACGGGATATGTTTATTGAATCTCTGTCAACAGTTAATGGCCAGTCTTATCTTGAGAGTATTCAATCATTAAATGGAACGTATCGGCTAAATGGAATCAATTGGCTTCAACATATCGTTGATTCTGTATCTGAAAACGCACTAAATATTGTCAAGGTCGCATCATGAATAAACTTTTCGGAACAGATGGCATTCGTGGACGCGCAAACAAATTTCCAATGACAGTTGAAATTGCACAGTCATTGGGCATTTCAGTCAGTAAAATATTGTCAAACAAGCAGAAAGTCCGAAAAAAAGTGGTCATTGCTAAAGATACCCGCACATCAGGTGATATGTTTGAGGCGGCTTTGGCATCAGGTATTTGTGCTAGTGGTTTTGATGCAATCCTTCTTGGCATTTTACCAACACCGGCAGTGGCTTATTTAACGCAAATATTCGAAGCGGATGCCGGTTTCATGATTTCTGCGTCGCATAATCCGCCCCAGGATAATGGCATTAAACTATTTTCATCTGATGGTTATAAGCTGCCTGATCAAATCGAGACTGAAATTGAATCTTATTTGCTTGAAAAATCATGGGAAACTGATCGTCCTGAGGGCTATGGTGGAATAATTAAACAACCCGATTCGCATCAACGCTATATTGACTATGTCAAACAATCTGTGAGCGATTCCTGGCATAAAAAACTAAAACTGGTCGTTGATTGTGCCAATGGTGCCGCATCAACAGTGGCACAGCAAATATTTGAATCCCTGTCTGATTCAGTTATAATGATACATATGTTTGTTGATGGTAAATTAATTAACGACAAATGCGGAGCAATGGATACGCGCTCATTACAGGAAGCTGTGCTGGCCAATAACGCAGATATTGGCATTGCGTTTGATGGCGATGCCGACAGGCTTGTATTATGTGATCATCAAGGAAATATCTTGAATGGTGACCATGTGCTTGCCATTTGTGGGCGATTTTTTCTGGAAAACAATGTGCTTCCGCAAAATTCCATTGTTGCCACGCAATACAGTAATATGGGGCTTGATGATTCAATCAGACAGGCAGGTGGAAATGTTATTCGCGTTTTGAATGGCGACCGCTATGTCATTGAAAAAATGCGAGACAAGAATTTAATGCTCGGTGGAGAAGCATCCGGGCACCTTATTTTTCACAATCTTTCAACGACGGGCGATGGTTTAATTGCGGCATTGCAGGTATTGAATGTTATTCATAAAACAGGTAAATCACTGGCACAACTTAAGCAATGTATTTCTTTTTATCCACAGGTTATTAGAAATGTGACTGTCAGTGAAAAAAAAGACATTCAATCAATGCCATCAGTGATGAAAATTATCAACACAGTCAATGATGAGTTGGGAGATAATGGACGAACCTTGATTCGTTATAGTGGCACAGAAAACAAATTGAGAATATTGATTGAAGGTAAAAATAGTCAAAAAATTAGAGAATATGCAGAATTGATTGCACAAGAAATTCAAACACGCATTGGTGTTTAAAGATATTTTAACCCACAGAAATTTTAGAAAAATTAGCTGTAGGGATTTATAATTTATTATTAATCCACATAAAGATAGTGGAAACAAACAAGAGGAGAAAAGAAACGTATGAATTTTGATCCACAAACCATTCTTCAAGAACTAACAGGTATGGAATTAAACAAATACCCGGAAATGGCGATTCAGTCATTGTTGGAGCTTGCAACTATCACAGAATATACACATCTCAAAGAGAATACGCGGGAAGTCAGTGATGATCAAACCTATATGTTAACTTACGAAATGGGTTTGTTTGAAGAAGATGAACTAAGTATGTTGGAAGATGAATATAAAAATTATCTGGGATTTGATAGATTTGAAAAACAGCTCAAGCTAAAACTGAGCAAATCTATGTGATATATTACACTTTCCTTTTTTTACAATCAGACGCTTATTTCATGTTTTGAAATTGGCCATAATTTCTGGTGCATCCAAGAATTTTTTTTCGGTAACCTGATATACCATGAAAAAAAGCAGGAGAATCTAATGCAAGCCAACGATGTCAATATGGAAAATCTTCGGAATGATTTTATGCAGATTTCCGAAAATCAGACCGCAATTGATCAGGCGATTACATTTATTGATAAATGGTTAAACAACCCATTATTTTCAGATCAACATGCGTCAATCCTGGCTCATATCCAACATCAACAAACAGATTTGCTTTTGGATGCTTTTTATCAACGCCTTCCTTTTGGCACCGGTGGACGAAGAGGCCGCGTGGGGTATGGCCCCAATCGGATCAATCCAGGAACAGTTGCGCTATCAGTTCAGGGACACTGTAATTTTATGAAAGCGCATTATGATTGCAACACCAATCCCCGAATTGTTGTTGCCTTTGACGTTCGCATATTTGTTGACATTGGCGGCGTCTTTTCTTTTTTGCCCAAAAATCATCCCATACTCAATTTATCTTCTCAGGATCTGGCGCGAATTGCTTGTGAAATATATGCGGGCAATGGTTTTACTGTTTACACAACACTGAATAAAAAAGAGACCTCATATTTATCAACTCCGGAATTATCTTTTCTTATTAAACATTTCAATGCGTTGGGTGGTATTAATGTCAGTGCATCGCATAATCATCCTGATGACAATGGGTTTAAGTTTTACAATCCAGAGGCCGCTCAGGACATTCCGCCTGATGATGAACAGCTTGCCAGTTATATGGATAGTGATACGCTCACTGTCAATCAGATGAACTTTGATGAAGCCACTGCAAAAGGATTGATACGTTCTGTTCCGAAAGAATCACATAACGCTTATATTAATACAATTCTTGCATTGAGAAATACTGATCCAGGTAAGCGGACGCCGCCAATTGTTTATTCTCCTTTGTGTGGAACTGGCGATAGTAACGTTGGTGATGTTATGCGTGCCGCAGGATACACTGTTCAACTCTATACACCCCATGCGAATTATGATGGCACTTTTGTCAATGTACCATCACGCATTCCCAATCCTGAAGTCCCAGAGGCAGCATCACCGGCCCTGTCTTTTGCCAATGATCAAAATTCAGATATTGTCATGTCATCAGATCCGGATGCCGATAGAATTGGTTTGTTTGCCAGAGATTCCCAAAATCAATGGCAATATATTACTGGTAATGACATTGCATCAATCATTGGCTATTATCTGATTCTGGATAAAGAACGCGGGCCGCAAAAACGTGGACTCATTGTTAAAACCCTGGTTACCACACGAACGTTGGAGAATATTGCAAAACAAGCCAATTGTTCCATTGTAGGCGATCTTCTCATTGGCTTCAAATACATTGCCCATGTCTTGGAAACACTCGATAAAAAGGGATGTTATCAAAATATTTCAGCCAGGCCGGAAGATTTAATTATGGCTGCTGAGGAAAGCCATGGTATTTTACTCACGCCTGCTGTACGAGATAAGGATACTGCTGGTGCTGGCCTGATCATTGCCGAAGCCATGACTTTATTAAAAAAAGATAATATTTTTCTCCCCGATTACCTGACGCATCTACATTTGCAATGCGGAAATTATGCCAATGCAGGGCGCTCAATCATGCTAAAAGGAATAGAAGGTGCTGATGCGATAGCGCGCATGTTGAAATCGTTAAGAGCAGAAAGGCCAACGTCTCTGGCTGGCAGACCTGTTGATAAATATGTTGATTATCTGGATGAATCTGTCATGGGGCCAATCAAAAGTAAGACCGATCACCTGTCGAGAAATTTGTTGGTTTATAAAATGGAGGGAACACAGATTGTTATCCGACCTTCTGGAACAGAGCCGAAACTAAAAATATATGCGGATATCGAAGGAGACAAATGGTCGTCAAAAAACGATCGTAATGCTGCCATGAGGGTTGCCAGAGATGTTGCATCCAAAGTATTTGAATCCTGTCTGGAACGTATCCAAATACGCCTTTCCGAAAGTGCGCAATTGCTTCCAGATTATATTGAAATTAAACGCAAACAAGATTTTGATAACGCTTTTTCCCAGGATCTCACACTTTTTGCTGAACAAATTGCAAAGAATACCAGTTTGACAAATGAAACCTCAAAACGTTTGCGTTGGCTAAAGAACAGACTTCAGGAATATACATCCGGTGCAGATCCATTGATTGCTGTAAAACAGGCCGTATCTCATCTGTGTCGGTGCTTGATGAATGAGCGTTCGAATCAGCATGTAATATCGGGATTGCGTGTTTTACTTGATGATTTATCAGATTGAATAATTTTATAAGCGTTCGAATTTACACAATTACTTGCCATCATATTTTTTCCATCTTTTGTTATTTTCTTAATCAACATAATGGAATTCTTTTTATCATCCTTCTCTGAATACACGCACTGGTCAATATAATTATCAATGATAAACAGTCCATATCCCCCTTCAGGATATTCGTCTTCAGGGGGTGTGGGTGAAGTGGGGGGGTTTGGAAATGGTTTGCCCCAATGATTTACAATTAATCTTACCTGATTGTCATCTGCGTCTGTACAGATAACAATATCGTGATGTGATTCATTTAAATATGCGTATTTGATTACATTGGATATCAATTCAACGATTACTGTTTCCAATTGCCAGACAAATGTTTTTGGATCTAACCCAAGATCAATTGAATGGCAATAATCAATGACAAAGTTTCTGACACGTTGCAACTCATTCAGCTTACTTTTTATCTTGATCGACGTACACGATTTGTTATTTTCAAAAAAATGATGTATTTCACAGGGGATGAAAGCCATATTTTCTTGTTTTCGTTTGAGTACAACACATGTCAAATCATCACCAAGACGATCTGTCCGGGCAAAATTAAAGATTTCATTTTGAATGTGTTTGACAATTGTATCTGGATCTTCTTTACAATATTGTCTGATACATTCAATAAGTCGATTTTCACCAAAAAAGGTGCCATCAGGCCGACATGCCTCAGTAAAACCATCAGAGTATAAAAATAATATATCACCCGGATCCAGATTAAATTTCAGTTGTTGATAATTTTCATCAGCAATAAATCCAAGCGGTGTGTTATCTCCCTTGATCAAGGAACAATTATTGGTAAGAGAATGATAGTGAATCGTCTGGGTATGACCACAATCAACAAGATCTACAGATTTATCTGAACTATGATAGCGCACATAACATAATGTAACAAATTTTTCCAGTTCAATCAATTCATTGGACATCATCTGATGAACATATTGAACAATTTGTTCTACTTGTGGAATTTGTTTTGTTTCATTTTGATAGATTAGTTTCGTGATCGCCCGATAGAAATTGGCTTTTGTTGCAGCACCGATTAAGGCGGCCGGAACGCCTTTTCCCATAACATCGCCAAGAAAAACATCCAGGCATGTATTTTGATAAAAAATAAAATCATAAAAGTCGCCATCAACTCTTTGTGATGCCTGTGTAAAAGCAGCGATTTCCAGATCAGGAAAAGATTCAGGCAGCTTTCCCAAAAGAAGTGTTTGTTGAATTTTCGCGCCAATTTCAATAAGATCTTGTTCTCTGGCTTTTCTTCGATCCATTTCTTTTTTCAAGGTCAGGGCAGAACGAACACGAGCTCTTAAAACAGTTGGATTCACCGGCTTGGTAATATAATCCATCGCACCGGCATCAAAAGCGGTTTGAAGTGATTGGGATTCATTTACTGCGGTCACCATAATAATTGGGATATCTGCACATGAAGACATTTTTTTGATATGTTCACATGCCTCCAGTCCATCCACTTCGGGCATCATAATATCCAATAATATGATATCAATGGCTTTATTTATTTGCTGTTTTTCAAGAAGCTGATAGGCCTCTGCCGCAGATGCAGCATGTAATATGTCCTCATAACCGGCTTTTTTCAGGAGTGATTCAACCAGTTTTCGGTTGAAAAAGGAATCATCGACAATTAATATGCTCATAATTTGTTGGGTTTATGCAATGTATATACCAATATTTTATGTTGGGAACAACAATTTAAATTGATATACTAACTTGCTGTAAATAGCCCATATTTATCTAAAAAGTCAGACAAGTCGAATTTAAGCGACTTGTCCGATTAATAAATTTTGTCAGGTATCCAAATAGTATTAATCAATTGGATATCTGTTTTTCACAAATTATTTTAACATCTTCACTTCAAAAGGCCAACCAATAATGCCTCCTTCAATAAAACATACACGGTCAAACCCTTTGGCATTAAGAATTCGTTGCGCCTCGTATCCCCGCATACTCACCTTGCAAAATGCGAGAATATCCTTGTCTTTTGGCAGGGTATCGGCTTTTTCACGCAGTGCGCCCAAAGGAATCTGTGTACAGGAATATGGTAACTGCATGGTTTCGATTTCACCCGGTGTGCGAACATCCAGCAAGATAACATCATCGTTTTCAATACGTTTTTTTGCTTCATAAGCTGAAATGCCTTTGGCAATGCCATCAAGCTTATTTAATAGAATATGCGCACATGTTGCCAATGGATCAATGGGCGGAGAAAAAGGTGGTGCATAAGCAAAATCAATATCTGCTAACTCATCCAGAGTTCCACCGAATCGAATGGTAGCAGCCGCAACATCAATTCTTCGTGCAACATCACCCATACCTGCGGCCTGAACACCAAGCAATTTTCGCGTTTTTTTACATGCAATCATTTTGATTAACAGTGGTTTTGATCCAGGCATATAGTGAGGACGATCTGGACCAGACCAGTATGTTGTTTCATAATCCAGATTCAAATCTTTGGCCTGACGTTCAGACATACCGGTTCTTGAAATATTGAAATCAAATGCCTTTACAATACCTGTGCCAGTAATGCCACCAAAAGGAACAGCATTGCCGGCAATATGATTGGCAATAATTCGTCCATGTTTGTTTGCTGTTGATCCCAATGGTACATACATTGGATTGCCAATCAATCGATCAATATACGCATTTACAGCACAATCGCCGCCGGCATAAATATTGGGATCACTGGTCTGACAATACGAATTGACAACAATACCACCGCGTGACATGCATTCCAGCCCGGCATCTCTTGCCAATGAATCATTTGGGCGGGTACCTACCGCAATAATAACAGCTTCAGCATCAACTATTTGCTTATCTGTTTGAACACCAGTCGCTTTTGTATCTCCTAAAACGCCAGTCACACGTTCACCTAAAACAAGCTTGACACCTTTTTGCGCGAGATGTTTTGATGCAAATGTTGCAATATCATGGTCCAAAACACCTGGCATAATTTGATCTGCCATTTCAATCAGATGAACTGACAGTCCGCGATGTGTCATGGCCTCAGCCATTTCAATTCCAATAAAACCTGCACCAACCATCGCAGCAGTTTTAAACCCATTGTCCTGAATTTCTTTGACCAGACTTTCGGCATGGTTGGGATGTGTCATAAACCAGACATTTTTTAGATCAATCCCAGGAATTGGTGGATGAAACGCGAGCCCGCCTGTTGCCAGTACCAATTTATCATAGGGCAGACTACCGGTTTCATTTGTTTCCAGATTTCGGATTTCTACACATTGATTGTCTCGATCCACCTTGAGTGCCTCGGTTCGCGTCAAGACTTTGAAACCTTTGGCTTTATCGAAGAATGCGGGCGTTCGCGCAACACCAACCGGTGTTTCAATTAACGTATTGATCGATGAAAAAAGTCCCTCCACATAATATGGAAGGCCGCATGCCCCATATGATACGATGGCATCTTTTTCCACCATGGTTATTTCCGCATTTGGATGAAGTCTGCGTAGTCTGGCTGCTGTTTTGGGGCCACAGGCCACACCGCCAATGATTACAACACGTAATTTTGATTCCATAATTTTTTCCTTTTTTCAACTTTATTGTTTCTGCATTATTGCTTGAAACTTTTTATGGGATATATATCATAAAAGATTGTTTTTGTATATTTTATTTTTTAATGGGATATTGTTATGAGCAAGGGAACGTTTGAATTCGCCTTGACTTACAGTTCTATATAAATATCGTTTTAGGTTTTTATCATAAAATTGATTTATGATAAAGCCCAACTGTTGTGCATAGTTTTACAGTGTTTACAATTAATTTTAGAATATTTACATACAATTTACAATTTATTTTGATCAAAATTGACAATACAATTAATATATTATGTAAAAAAACAATTAGTTATATTTTTTTTACACAAATGGCATCTGACTTGCTCTGTAAATATAGGTAACTTAAACAATTTACACATACTTCAGTTCGACAATTCACAACAAAATCTGAAAAACAGAAAGGAGGTCAACCATGAAACAACTCATTCAATTATATATAATCATTATACTTTGCAGTCTTACATGGCAAAACGTACAGGCAGTCAATTACTATGTGGATACAAACGCATCAGCTTCAGGCAATGGTCTTAGCTGGACAACCGCATTGAAATCCATAGAAGAAGCCACAAATAAAGATTTAATGCCTGATGATATTGTTTATATCAAGTCCAATACGATTTATACAAATAGTAAGAAAGATTCCCACAAGATATCTTTAACAACCTGTGTGTATATTACCCGAGGCGAGGGAACGAGAAATATTAATATAATTTCGAATTACAGGATGTATACAGTGCCATTGATTCATGCGCCTAATCTTGTGAGCATCAGCAATCAAACATTTGATCCAGTTTTAGACAGTTTACCCTTATATACAAATCATTCATTAATAGATATAAAAACGTTGGATGATTACGATAACAACATGCAGATGTCAGAATTGGATATTTCTGATCATGATGTCATTCATGATTATTTGGACAATGTTCATGAACAGTTTATGAATGCTTTACGATACAACATTGTCCAACGATCTGTGTCTTCAGTCCACGCAAAACTGGAATTAAATACTGCCAGGAAGGTTAAAATCAGTCGTCAATATCCGGATCTTGTATGGCAGCATATTGGACCGGAGTATAGTTATCGCCTGATTATTGATCAAAAATACTATGAAATTTCTGTCGATAAAAATGCATCAATAGTCAGATTTAAAACCCCTGAAATGGCAAGTGGTCCACACAAATATATGGTTCAGGTTATAAAAGATGGTCAGGTGGTTTATCATCCGCCCAAAACGCATACACTTTATGTCTTGTCTGATCAGGAACAGGCAGATCTTCTTGAAGAAAAACAATATATCGAAGAAATAAATCCTGAAAATAAATTCTTGTTGGGAAATTACATGGAAGAAAAAGGATTGATTGTGGTTGCAATGGATCAATATCGCCAATTCTTTGAACAAAATCCGGATGAAAACCAGATGCGTCCCTATTTGATCAAAATTTACAACGATTTAAAATTAAGTGATTTGAAACTCTCTGAAATTAAAAAATACAATACAGTTATGTAAGGTAATGTAACAATTGTCAGTACAGAATGAATGAACAATATACTTTGCTTTCACGAATATCCTGTGAAAAACCCAGATTGGATAAATAATGCCCACCAACATTATTTCCATAACGAAACTGCCAGGCAACATCAATTGAAAATTGATCTAAGATTGTCCATCCTGTTCCCATACTAAATCCATAGATATCATCCCCATTGTTTTCTGATGGCATTGGATCGTAAAACAGGCCGAAACGAAAGGGTATCAATCGACGTTGAATGGGGTTAATCCAGATATATTCACCCCCAATCCGAACCTGATATGTCCGATCCAATTGAAATTCATTCCGCGAACGACCTGAAAGGGGGCATATTTGATGACCATCTGTTCGTATTAAAAAATGATTCCAGTGTGTTTCATAAAAATCTGCGGCCAGATAAAAATTTTCATGATAGCGATATAAAAGCCCAAGCCCCCAGGTGAGAGGCATTTCCAAAGTGGATCTCTGCAAATCATATTTTGTTTGACGATCTTGTGTCTGTGATGCGGACTGAAAATAATAGCTCCTCTGGGCGTATTCATTAACAGTTGCATTAAAGGGCGTTTTTACAACTGAGCCCAGTCGCCAATTTTCGTTAATATCCCAAATCATACCGATTGTCGCATTATGACCTTTGAAAGAATATGATGCATGAACGCTTTGTCTTTCCACATAAGGCATATTTGCATAATTTCCTTGCGAAACGACAAGATAATGTCGCTCCCATTCATTGCCAAACAATCCATCTTCCCAGTTATTAATGGTGATTCCCAGACTCAGCTTGGGCTGAAGTATTTCCAGACACCAGGAAAAACCCATGGCATACAAATCACCAGTTTGTTCGTAATCATGTTGAGATGTATAGGATTCAATATCCGTATTTTCAATAAATGGAAAATGCCATTGTCGGGAAAGTGAATACAGGCGTTGGGCAGAAGTGGCCACAAACATATTGGTACCTGATAATACGAAAGGAAACGCCATACTGAAATAGTTAACTGACATCTTTGAAACCTTTTGTTTTCCGGTTGATTCTGGATACAAAGAAAAATGATTCTTTTCCTGTAGATTTTCATACGAAACAACCATTGAAAACTCTGGCTTTTTGAGGTGGATCAAGGCTGCAGGATTCCATGATGATGCCGTGGCATCATCAGCAATTCCCATAAATGCGCCCCCCATTCCCATTGCTCTTGCCCCCGAACCAACTGGATGAAATGAACCGGGTATTTCAATGAGGGATGCCCCATAGCTCAAACAACAGATATGACACAGTATGGTGCTGATCAACAGATATCTGGTGATATGTGTTTGTTTAAATGACATATTTTATTATACAGACTGTAAATAAAAACCTTTCACATTAATTCATATGAATTAAAATGATTGTTCTGGTAGAATATATATGTTATAAATCATGAGTCATCCATTTCAAATCGAATTGTTGTTTCTATCCAGGTTTTGACAGGTACGCCTTCAACAGTACCGGGATTGAATTTCCATTTTTTAACACATTTAATCTTCCATCTGGGCAATTGTGTTTTCGACTTTTCGCGTCAACAGCGTATGAACCAGCATGATTGGGATGGCAACACTCAGGCCCAGCATTGTTGTCACCAATGCTTCGGATATCCCCCCTGACATCATCCGAGGGTCACCTGTGCCATAGTAATTGATAACATGAAAGGTATTGATCATACCGGTGACAGTACCTAAAAGCCCTAATAATGGCGCAATGGCAGCCAGCATTCCCAGGGTTGATAAAAAACGTTCCATTGATGGAATCTCATTTAAAATGGCTTCCTGAAGTGCATTTTCCATATCTGTTCGACTCATATCCCGGCATTCCAGGCCAGCTTTTAACACTTTTGGAATTGATTTTTTGGATGATTTCTCACACATATCCAAACAGGCTTGCCATTAACCCTTTGATACATGACTACAAACCGCCTGCGTAAAATCATCCTCATTGACACGTTTTCGTAAAAGAAAAAACACGCGCTCAAGAATGATCAAAACCGCTATGATTAAAATGCCCACAATCGGCCAGACAATAGGGCCGCCTTTGGGAATCTGGTCGATCAAATTAAGTTGATGTGTCAATTGGCGCAACGCACCGCCTTTGGAAATATCCATATATGCTTATTCTGATTGACCTTGCATATAGTCTGTATTTCTTTGTTCAATTCTTTTTCCTGGCAATTTGGACAGCGCAAACAATCGCTTGCTTTTATCGGAATAGAGTGCAAATCCAATTTCATTTTCAAGATGATATACTGTTGTAAAATTTCCAATAACTAAAAAATTGGCATCAACTTCTCATCCGGTACGATCTACCAGGACAGATTTTGTTAATCTGACCGCACCGGACAACTTGATTTCTTCTATCAGTAAATCAACCATCTTGCGGATATTATCCATTGATGGAAATTGATGCTGATTGATCATTGGTTTTAAAAAATCTTCACGATCTTTTTTTAATGCAGATTGAAGACTCTGGTTTAACAGCGTTGATAAATCTTTTGTATTTCCTCGAATAAATCCGGATAATTCCTTGTTGATGGCATTGGTTTCTGCCAGTTTTTCGGTTAATATGGTTTCTTCCTTTTTCAGCCGGGCAATATTTTTTTCTATTTGGACAATATCTGCATCCAGTTGTTTGTTTTGTTTTTTCAGATTTTTTATCGCCTGTAAAGAGATATATGAGGAACGAACTTCAAAAGGGATGAACAAAATGGCGGCTATTGGCCTGTGCATGCATAAAATGCTTAGAATAATGTATGGAATGCTAAAGAACAAAACAGAATTCGATGCTGAA